>Ga0172382_10000017_pt1 | contig 282021 bp, 278 predicted proteins | sample Leawel138RmetaG_FD_122245 | JGI IMG/M metagenome (GOLD analysis project Ga0172382, IMG submission 122245) | Leachate microbial communities from a municipal landfill in Southern Ontario, Canada - Leachate well 138R metaG | ecosystem: Engineered > Solid waste > Landfill > Unclassified | place... | reverse complement strand
TGCCGCTGTCCGGCCATCCGCTGGCCCTGTTCGCAAGGTTGCGCCTGATGGCCCACGCGCCGCATGCGGCGCTGGTGCATGCTGGCGATGGTCGCTGGTGGCTCAGCCTGTCGCCGGAACTGTTTTTCACCCTGCACGATGGCAGGTTGGTGGCGCGACCGATGAAGGGTACTGCCCCCCGCGAAGCCGATGCACAGTCCGATGCGGCGGCGGCCGCGAGCCTTTCCACGGACCCGAAAAACCGCGCCGAAAATCTGATGATCGCCGATCTGATCCGCAACGACCTGTCCCGCGTCTCGATGCCAGGATCGGTGCGGACGCCGAAACTGCTCGCGGTGGAAACCTACCCGTCGTTGCACCAGATGACCTCCACGATCACGTCGGAACGGATGGCGGGGAAAGACGCACTGGATGTACTGGCCGCGCTTTTCCCCTGCGGGTCGATCACCGGTGCGCCGAAAATCCGCGCGATGGAGATATTGGCGGAACTGGAATCGCATCCGCGCGGCATTTATTGCGGCAGCATCGGCTGGATCGGGCCAGATGGCGATGCTGCGGATTTCAACGTCGCCATCCGCACCATCGCCATCGAAGCGGGCCAGGCGCGGATCGGCCTTGGCAGCGGCATTGTCGCCGACTCGGCCGCTTCTGAGGAATGGCGCGAATGTCTGCTGAAAGCGGAATTCCTGCATCCGGCGCGCCCCGCCACATTGATCGAAACGATGCGGCGGGAGGCAGATGGCAGCGTTCCATTGTTGCGGCTGCATCTGGCGCGCATGGCGCGTTCGGCGGCGCGCTTCGGCTTCCCGTTCGCGCCCGACGAACTGGCCGCGCGCATTACTGCCTTGCCACCCGCCGGTGCGCAACGTTTGCGGCTGCTGCTGGCCGAATCGGGCGCGCTGGCGCTGCAGTTATCGGCGCTGCCGTCCACCGTCAGCCAGCTTCTCGCCATGCTGGCGCCGCTTCCCGTGCCCGCAACGGATTGGCGACTGCGGCATAAAAGCAACAATCGCAATTTTCTCGATGTGGCACGACAGGCCACCGGTGCGGCGGAGGTGCTGTTTCTGGATGGGGAAGGCTTCGCAACGCAAGGCAGTTTCACCAATATTTTCGTGGCCTCTGACGGCATTTATCATACGCCACCACTGTCGCGCGGCCTGTTGCCAGGAGTTTTACGCGAGTCCTTGCTGACTACGGGCGCGGCAATAGAAGCCGATCTTCATGAAAGCGATTTACGCATGGCGGCGGCATCAGGCCGTCTTTTCGTCGGCAATGCGTTGCGCGGGCTCATACCCGTGGCTCTTGCCGCCAGCCGCGCAGAAGCCTAATCGCAGGCGATAAAATTCACGAGGAATGTCCATGTCTTTGTTGTCTGCCGCCATCAATCGTATCCAGCCCAGCCCGACCATCGCCGTCACCGCCAAGGTGGCCGAACTGAAGGCCGCCGGGCGCGATATTATCGGCCTTGGCGCGGGTGAACCTGATTTCGATACGCCGGATTTCGTAAAGGAAGCCGCTATCGAAGCGATCCGCCGTGGCGACACCAAATATACGGTCGTGGACGGAACCAAGGAACTGAAAACCGCTATCCAGGCAAAGTTCCGCCGCGACAATCAACTCGATTATCCACTCGATCAGATCACGGTGAACGTCGGTGGCAAGCAGACGATTTTCAATGCGCTGGTCGCAACGCTTGATGCCGGCGATGAAGTGGTGATTCCGGCACCTTATTGGGTCAGCTACCCGGATATCGTGCAATTTTGCGGTGCAACGCCGGTAATCCTTCCCTGCCCGCTCGAAGCCGGTTTCAAACTGACGCCGGAACAACTGGACGCCGCCATCACGCCGAAAACCAAATGGCTGATCCTGAACTCGCCTTCGAACCCGACCGGCGCTGCCTATACTGCGGCGGAATTGCAGGCGCTGGCAGATGTATTACTCGGCCATCCGCATGTCTTTATCCTGACAGACGATATGTATGAGCATATCATTTACGACAATTTCCAGTTCGCCACGATCGCTGCCGTCGAGCCCCGGCTGTTCGACCGCACGCTGACGGTAAATGGCGCGTCGAAAGCCTATGCAATGACCGGCTGGCGCATTGGCTTCGCCGGTGGCCCGAAAACCATCATCAAGGCCATCGCCAAAATCCAGTCGCAATCCACCTCCAACCCCTGCGCCATCTCGCAGGCGGCAACGGTTGCGGCGCTGAACGGCCCGCAGGATTTCCTGAAAGAACGCGCCGCCGTATTCCAGCAACGCCGCGATCTGGTGGTGTCGATGCTGAACCAGGCGGCCGGCCTTTCCTGCCCGACGCCGGAAGGCGCATTTTACGTCTATCCCGACTGCTCGGGACTGATCGGCAAGAAAACGCCGGACGGCAAGCTGATCCAGACGGACGAGGACGTTGCCGGTTACCTGCTGGAAGCCGAAGGCGTCGCGGTGGTGCATGGCGCGGCCTTTGGCCTGTCGCCAGCATTCCGAATCTCTTATGCGACCGACACGGCAAGTCTGGAAGATGCCTGTACGCGCATCCAGCGCGCCTGCGGAGCACTTGCCGCGTAATTCACATCCATTCGCAAATCGGCCAGCCCCGCCGTTGCGCCTCGGCGCGTAACGGCGGGGATGGGTTTGCCGCGACGGCCTCATCTGCCCACAGCAGCGCAGGCAAATCGCTGACATGGTCGGAATAAAAGCGTATACGTTCGGCACGTTGCGGGAACTTCTCCTCCAGCATCGCGCGTTTCGCCCCGCCATAGCAGTTTTCGCCGTCGATCCGGTTGGTCAGAAACTCACCGTCGGTGAAATTTGCGGTCGCGATCACCTCTTCCACCCCCCAGCGCGCCGCCATATGCCGGGCATAATAGCCGCAACTGGCAGTTGCGATCAGGATGCGCCAGCCATCCGCCCGATCCGCCGCGATTTGCGCCAGCGCGCCCGGCAATTCCTGCGCCGCGCCAAATCGCGCAGCAAAGGCCGCTGCTGTTCGCTCAACGCGCGCGGTCTGCACACGCCGGCCCATCAGCAGCGCCTGGGTCGCCTCTTTAAGCCCCTTGCGGTCGGTCAGTTTCAGCAGAAAGCCCGCCGCCGGCACCACCGCCAACGGCAACAGCGCCAGCCGCCACGGCGCATTGTGGAGCGCATAAAATAGCAGCCACGGCATCCAGCTGGGGATGCGGGTGATGGTTTTATCCATGTCGTAAATGGCGAGTTTCATGATTTTCAGTCCCGTCGCGGATTCTGTTGTCGCCAGGTGGGCGGCGGCACCCGATCCTTCCGTGGAAGCGCCCACAAGCCGCGTCGATGCTTGCGCGCGTCGATCTGCGCGGCGCGAATTTCCGCATTTGGCAAATAGCGATCAAACGCCCAGGCATGTCCCTCGCGTACCAGCTGTGCGTTCACCATTTTCCTGTCCAGCCACAAGAACGCCACCAGCCGGTTGTAGCGGTCGCGATCGTGCACATCGGCGCGCACCATTTTGCCCGACAGCATCCGCCGCAGCGCATCCCGCGATCGTATGCCCCATGGCTGTGCCAGTTCGGGCGCATCGATACCGGCGAGGCGGATTTCCGTCCGCCGCCGCATCGGCAACCGCTCCACAATTAGCGAATCGCCATCCTTCACCCGTAAAACCCGGGCTTCAAAACTGAATTTCTGAAAGTCCCGCGCCACAACAACGGGGCCAACGGTCATCGCCAGAAGCAGTGCCAATATGGTGAAGAACTTCGACATTGTGGCGCTCATCTCTTGCAATAGCGCGAACCGCAAGGCAAATTCGGCACGCGTGCGTTCCTGCCCGCTCCTGTATCGAAGGCCGCCCGTACCGCCGCATGCCCAGTTCTTCCCGCCAGGATGATAACAAGGCCTACGCCGGCGCGGATGTGCTCCGGCTGACGGGTCCGCTCACCATCGACCGTGCGACGGAAGTGGAAGCGCAGATCAACGCCGCCTGTGCCGGCGGAAATCCTCCCCGGCAGGTCGACCTGTCAGGCGTCGAGGAAATCGATACGGTCGGCGCGTGGCTGGTACACCGCTTGCGGCGGGATCATCCCGACACCGAAATCATCCACGCGAACGAGCGTGCGGAACTGTTGCTGGCGGAGGTGCGGGCGGCCGATCATCCGGTAAAAATCCGGGCGGATCGCGCGCCATTGTTCCTCCGCGAACTGAGCCAGGTCGGTATCTATATCGTCGACACGACCGCCACGGCGGGCGCGATCCTCGGCTTTATCGGACTGACGATTGCCGGCGGCTGGCGCGCTATTCGCTACCGGGCGGGGCTGAAACTCGCGTCCATCGCCGTGCAGATGGAGCAAACGGGTGTCCGGGCGCTCGGCATCATTGGTCTGATGACGTTTCTGGTCGGCATTGTCATCGCCCAGCAAGGTGCGGTGCAGCTGAAACAATTTGGTGCGGAAGCGCTGGTGGTCAATCTGATCGGTCGGCTGACATTCCGCGAACTGGGTGTGCTGATCACCGCCATTTTGGTGGCCGGTCGCTCGGCTTCGGCCTTTGCCGCGCAGATCGGCTCGATGAAACTCGCCGAAGAGATTGACGCAATGCGCACCATCGGCCTCGATCCCGTCCGCGTGCTGGTGCTGCCGAGAGTGATCGCGCTGATTGTCGTAATGCCGCTCCTTACCTTTTTCGGATCGATCCTGTCCATTATCGGCGGCGGGCTTTTCTGCTGGATTTCCATGGACATGCCTCCCACCACCTATGTGGAGCGCATCCGCGAGGTCGTGCCGATGCTCGACTTCCTCCATGGCATGCTGAAAGCGCCGGTTTTCGGCGCGATCATCGCGATTATCGGCTGCTTCCAGGGATTTCAGGTGACGGGTAACGCGGAATCGGTCGGTGAGCGCACCACCGCCGCCGTCGTACAATCCATCTTCCTTGTCATTGTGCTGGATGCATTTTTCGCCATCTTTTTCACAGCATTGGGGCTGGAAGGATGACGGAGCCTGTCATCCGCGTACGTGGCCTGATCAACCGCTTCGGTGCGCAGGTCGTGCATGAAAATCTCGATCTCGATGTGCTGCCGGGCGAGATTCTGGGCGTCGTCGGTGGCTCAGGTACCGGCAAGTCGGTCCTGATGCGTTCGATCATCGGTCTGCAACGCCCGGCTGCCGGCGAAATTGAGGTGCTGGGCCACCGCGTCGACGGCATCGGGCTTACTGTGCCGCGCCATATTACGCGCCATTGGGGCGTCTTGTTCCAGGGTGGCGCGCTATTTTCCGGGCTGACGGTTGCGGAAAATATCGAAGTCCCGCTGAAAGAATATTTCAACCTGCCGGCGCAACTGATGGACGAAATCGCCGCCTATAAAATCGCGATGTCCGGTCTGCCGGCGGAAGCCGGGCCGAAAGTCCCGTCGCAACTTTCCGGCGGGATGCGCAAGCGCGCGGCACTTGCGCGGGCGCTGGCGCTCGACCCGCGCTTGCTGTTCCTCGACGAACCGACCGCCGGCCTGGATCCGATCGCCGCCGATACATTCGACAATCTGATAAAAACCCTCGCCAACACCTTGCAACTTACAGTTTTTCTGATCACCCATGATCTCGATACCCTGCATGCCATCTGCGACAGGGTAGCTGTGCTCGCGGACCGCAAGGTCATCGCCATCGGCACGATTCCCGAACTGCTGCAACTCGACCACCCATGGATTCAGGAATATTTTGGCGGTCCGCGCGGACGCGCCGCCGCCGGCAATCCGCCAAAAACGGTCAAACTGTCTGGACATGACGGGTCCGAATTACGGAAGGGTCCCTGATGGAGAATCGGCAACCTTATGTTCTGGTTGGCGCGGTCACGCTGTTGCTGGTGGTCGCCATCTTCGGTTTCGTGCTGTGGATGGCGCGGTTTTCCGGCGAAGAACGGGATACTTATGATATTTTCTTCCGCCAGTCGGTAACCGGTTTGTCGAATGGCTCACCCGTCACTTTTTCCGGTGTACCCGTTGGTCAGGTGAGCGCGATCACGCTGCTGCCCGAAACGCCGGAATTCGTGCGGGTGCGCATCCAGGTCCGCTCCGACGTTCCCGTTCTGGAAGGAACAACGGCGGCGTTGCAGGGGCTGGGCTTCACCGGCTCCATCCAGGTGCAGTTGAAAGGCGCAATGCGCGGTGCGCCGCCGATCGACACGCCAGGGCCCTATGGTGTGCCGGTCATTCCGTCTACTTCCAGCGGTTTGGGCGAATTGATGGAGAGCGCGCCGCAAGTGGTGGAGCGTGCATCCATATTGCTGGCGCGGCTTAATGAACTGTTCGATGACAGCAACCGCGCATCACTCACCAGCATCCTGGAAAATCTCGATACCACCACCGCAGCTTTTGCCAGCGAGGCGCCTGCCATTCGCGCGTCCCTGCGCGAATCGACGGAGACGCTGAAGGCGGCCACCCTCGCCGCGAACAAACTGGCGGCGATGACCGAAAGCGCCGATGCGGTGCTGCGGGAGGACGCCAAACCGCTGATTGGTGATCTGCGCCGCGCGGTGCAATCGGCGGATGCCTTGCTGGTGCGGATGGAAACGGTCACCGCCGCGGCAGAACCCGGCGTGCAAAGCTTCTCCGCCGAAACCATCCCGGAAGCCAACCGGATGATTCGTGAACTGCGCGAAGTGGCGGAAGCGCTGGGCGCAATGTCACGCAACGTTGGCGAAGATCCGCTCGGCTCGTTCGTGCGCGGACGGCAGCTTCCCGATTATCAGCCGGAGCAGAAATGATGCGCACAATAATCCCCGTCTCGATGGTCCTGCTGTTGGCCGGGTGCGGCCCGCTGGTTCAGGTGGGCGGCAATACTCCCCCGCCAACGGCGCTGCTGACGCTGAGCGCTACGGCGCCGGAAGCCGTCCCCGCAGGACTCGCGGTGGTGGACCCCGACGCCACCGTCAGCGTCGAGACCCCGGACGTAACCGGGGCACTGCGCACATTTCGCATTCCGGTAACCATCAACGATACCGGCATCCAGTATCTGACCGAGGGCCGCTGGTCCGAGCCGCCCTCCCGGCTGTTCCGCCGGGTGGTGGCCGATACGCTCGTCCATGCCGGTATCCCGGTAATCGACACCCAATCCACCGGCCTGACGGCCCGCCAGCGTCTGACCGGCGAATTGACGGCCTTTGGTGTCGATACCCGTAGCAGCCCCATTGTGCGCGTCCGTTACGACGCGACGCTTGCCGGTCCGGGCGGTGTACGCCAGCGCCGGTTCGAACGGACAGAGCCGCTGACCACCGTGAACAGCGAACATGCCGCTGTGGCCCTTAACAGCGCCACCAATGCAGTGGCTACAGACATTGCCCACTGGATCCGCCAGACCCACGCCAGCACCCCCGCGGGCACGACGCCTGCATCCGGGCATTGACCGCGCGGGCGCAAACCGTTATCCGCGCTTTCTTCCGATCTGGCGGGGTAGCTCAGCTGGTTAGAGCACAGGATTCATAACCCTGAGGCCGCGGGTTCAAGTCCCGCCCCCGCCACCAATTGCGTCGGTTGTCATGCCTGATGGATGGCTGATCTCCCGTCACGCGATGGCAAGTACGCTCGTCAGAATGTTGCGTACCAGTTCGGCCTGGCCACGCGCGCCCGTTTTGGCATAGACTTTTTTTGAATAATTCCGGGCGGTTTCCACCGTCAGATTCAGCTCCTCTGCTACCTCGCGGATCGAAAGTCCGCGTGCCAGCCCCCAGGCCAGACGCGCCTCGCTGGGCAACAGGGCGAACATTTCCACCAGTTGCTCGCACCGGTCGGCGTGGGACCAGCGATCGCCACCCAGATAAGCCACGGCAACAGGTTGTGACCGCGCCGACACAGGGTGCGATTGGATAGGCGAAACCAGCAGGTCCATCCATGGGTCGCGGCTGAGATTCAGGGCGCGGGGACGGGCTTCACGCCCTTCCGCGTAGGTCTTTACCAGCGCCGTCAGCTTCCGGTCCACTGCCGGGGACGCGGGCGTCAGCCGGTCATAACGCCCTCGTCGCAATACTGTCGTACGCTGCAACAACTGCTCTACGTGCGGCGTCATGTCGATAATCCGGCATTGCGCATCAAGGGTCAGCCAACCGAAGTTCAGCCGTCCGAAAGCCTCGGTTGTTACCGAGGAACGGAAGCGCTCCCGTTCCAGCGCCACGAAGTTTCGCAGCGCGATGCGCAAATGCGGCGCCAGCGAAGTCAGCATCGCGCCAGTGGCCGGGCCAATTTCGCGGCCGCCGCAACAGCTCAGCCAGGCGTCAACCCCGCTGGTTTCGGTCACCCGCACCGACCGGAGTTCGCGTACCCCCATCGGCCCGAGAAACTCCTTGCGCCAGACCAACTGCGCCGGATTACCAGACTCCGGCAGTTCTTCCAGCGCGTAGACCCGGCCCTCCCGCATCTGCAGATATGCGGGGGGATGGCAGCCGAATTTTTCCCGGAGCAGACTACCGGGCTCAGGGGGCGGCCCGGCAGTAAGTTCGACAAGGCCATCGCCGTCAATCGGCACGAAGACAAGGCTTGCATATCGCGCCCGCGTCCGCGTGCGCAGACGCTCCAGAAACCCATGCCACAAGGGCTGGTCGAACATGCCTTCGTGCAGGGCCGCCAGTAAATCGCTCTCGTCGGATCGCATAGCTTATATCCATATATACTCCCATTTGGGAGGTTCAATCATTTTCGCTTTCTGGCATTTCACCGTTCGAACGAGGAAACAATCATGAACGACGCGAAAATGTTGACCCATCTTGAGCGACTGGAAGCCGAGGCGATTCACATCATGCGGGAGGTTGTGGCCGAGGCTGGGAAGCCGGTGATGCTGTATTCGGTCGGCAAGGATTCCGCCGTAATGCTGCATCTGGCCCGCAAGGCTTTCTATCCGTCGCCTCCGCCCTTTCCGCTGCTGCATGTCGATACGACGTGGAAATTCAAGGCCATGTATGAATTGCGCGACAGGATGGCGCGTGAAAGCGGTATGGAATTGCTGATCTACCACAACCCCGAAGCCGAGGCGCGTGGCATTAATCCCTTCGATCATGGCCCTTTGCACACCGATATGTGGAAAACAGAGGGGCTGAAGCAGGCGCTTGATCTTTACGGTTTCGATGCGGCATTCGGCGGCGCGCGGCGGGACGAGGAAAAGAGTCGGGCAAAAGAGCGCATTTTTTCTTTCCGCACCGCAAGCCACGGCTGGGACCCGAAAAACCAGCGACCGGAATTGTGGAACCTTTACAACGCCAGGAAAAACAAGGGTGAAAGCATCCGCGTGTTCCCGATCAGCAACTGGACGGAACTCGACATCTGGCAATATATTCATCTGAAAAATGTGCCGATCGTGCCGCTTTATTTCGCGGCGGAGCGCCCGACGGTAATCCGTGATGGCATGTTGCTGATGGTCGACGATGACCGTTTTCCCCTGAAGCCGGGCGAGGAACCGGTGATGCGCTCGATCCGCTTCCGCACGCTTGGCTGCTATCCACTGACCGGCGCGGTCGAAAGCCATGCCGCGACATTGCCGGAAGTCATCCAGGAAACCTTGCTCACCACGACATCGGAACGGCAGGGCCGCGCCATTGACAAGGACGCTGGCGGCACCGGCATGGAGAAGAAAAAACAGGAAGGGTATTTCTGATGTCGGACGCAGAAGTCATTTACAAAACCGACGCCCTCATCGCCGAGGATATCGATAAATATCTCGAAGTGCATCAGCACAAGACCATGCTGCGCTTCATCACCTGCGGGTCGGTGGATGATGGCAAATCGACGCTGATCGGGCGGCTGCTCTACGACAGCAAGATGATCTTCGAAGATCAACTCGCGGCACTGGAAGCGGACAGCAAGCGCGTCGGCACGCAAGGCGGCCAGATCGACTTCGCGCTTCTGGTGGATGGTCTCGCCGCCGAGCGTGAACAGGGCATCACCATCGATGTCGCCTATCGTTTCTTTTCCACTGAAAAGCGCAAGTTCATCGTCGCCGATACGCCCGGCCATGAGCAATATACCCGCAACATGGTGACGGGTGCGTCCACCGCCGATCTCGCCGTGATCCTGGTGGATGCGCGGAAAGGCGTGCTGACGCAAACGCGGCGGCACAGCTATTTATGCCATCTGATCGGCATCCGGAATATCGTGCTGGCGGTCAACAAGATGGATCTGGTGGATTATAGCCAGGACATCTTCGATACTATTATTGGCGAATATACGGACTTTGCGAACAGTATCGGCATCGAGGCGTTTACCGCCATCCCGATTTCAGGCTACAAGGGCGACAATATTACCACCCGGAGCGAAAATACGCCCTGGTATCAGGGTCCGATGTTGATGGAGTATCTGGAAACCGTCGAAGTCGATCAGATCCCGGCGCAGCAGAAACCTTTCCGTATGCCGGTACAGTGGGTGAATCGCCCCAATCTCGACTTTCGCGGATTTTCCGGCCAGATCGCGACAGGCGTGATACGGCCCGGCGACGCGATCCGCGTCTTGCCTTCGGGCAAAACCAGCAAGGTGACAAAAATCGTCACCATGGACGGCGATCTCGATGAAGCGGTCGCCGGCCAGTCGGTCACCATCTGCCTTGCCGATGAAATCGACTGTTCGCGCGGCGACGTGATCGCGCATTCTGACAATCCTCCGCAATCTGCCGACCAGTTCGAAGCCACCTTCATCTGGATGGCCGATGAGGAAATGCTGCCGGGCCGGGCCTATTGGCTGAAGGTCGGCACGCAGACCGTCAGCGCGACGGTGCAGCCGCCCAAATATCAGGTCAACGTCAATACGATGGAGCATCTGGCGGCGAAGACGCTGGAACTGAACGCCATTGGCGTTGCCAACCTGTCCACCGACAAACCGATCGTGTTCGAACCTTATGCGGAAAGCCGCACGCTGGGCGGGTTCATTCTGGTTGACAAGATCAGCAATGCAACGATTGCCGCCGGTATGCTGCACTTCAGCTTGCGGCGCGCGCAGAACATCCATTGGCAGGCGACCGATATCAGCCGCGAATTCCACGCGGGCCTGAAGAACCAGAAGCCCGCCGTGCTGTGGTTCACCGGCCTGTCGGGGGCGGGGAAATCGACCATCGCCAACCTTGTTGAGAAAAAGCTTGCGCGGATGAACCGCCATACGTTCCTGCTGGATGGCGATAATGTCCGCCATGGGCTGAACCGCGATCTGGGCTTTACCGACGCCGATCGGGTGGAAAACATCCGCCGCGTCGGCGAGGTGGCGAAACTGATGACCGACGCCGGCCTGATCGTTATCACGGCCTTCATTTCGCCGTTCCGGGCGGAGCGGGAGATGGTGCGGCAGATGATGCAGCCGGGCGAGTTCATCGAGGTGTATATCGACACACCACTGGCCGAAGCGGAAAAACGTGATGTGAAGGGGCTTTATAAGAAGGCGCGGTCAGGTGAGCTTAAGAATTTCACCGGGATCGACAGCCCCTATGAGCCTCCGCACGATCCGGAGATCCGCATTGACACGACGGAAATGACCCCCGGGGAAGCGGCGGAAGCTATCGTGGCGAAGCTGATCCCTTGAGCGCGATGAAGGACGCCGCATTGGCGGCGCATCTGGCGGAGGTCGCCGGGCGGCTGCTGCTGGAAGTGCGCGCGTCCGGTCTGTTCAGTGCGAAGTCGTTGGGCAAGGCGGGGGACCAGACCGCCAACCAGTTCCTCGTTCATGCGTTGCGCGAAGCAAGACCCGACGACGGGCTGCTTTCCGAAGAGGAAAAGGACAATGCCGAACGGCTCGCCAAAAGCCGGGTGTGGATTGTCGATCCGGTGGATGGCACGCGCGAATATGGCGAGGACCGCGTGGACTGGGCGGTGCATGTCGGGCTCGCCATCGACGGCGAGCCGGTCATCGGGGCGGTTGCGCTGCCGGGGCTGGACCTGACCGGCACGGGCGCAGGCATCGTGCTACGCTCGGATCAGCCGCGCGCCCTGCCGCCTGTGCCGGAGCGGCTGCGCATGGTCCTCAGCCGCACCCGTCCCGGGAGGGAAGCGGTGGCGATAGCGGAAGCGCTGGATGCCGAACTGGTACCGATGGGTTCGGCAGGCGCCAAGGCCATGGCGATCATCCTTGGCCAGGCCGATATTTATCTGCATTCCGGCGGGCAGTATGAATGGGATTCCATGGCTCCTGTCGCCGTCGCGCTCGCCCACGGCCTGCACTGTTCGCGTATCGACGGCTCGCCGCTGCGGTATAACCAGAAAGATGTGTATCTGCCCGATTTGCTCATCTGCAGAAAAGAACATGCCAACAGCGTGCTGGCAAAACTGACGGACATTATAACACCTGCAAGCATCTGAGCGCGCTGCGGCGATATCGAACCCGCTTAACTGCGCCCCTCAATTTTGGGCAAATGCTTCGCCAGTACCGGCACTTCGGCGAGGGCGCGCAGCGCATCGTTCAAATGCGTGCATCCAGCCGTTTTGTGCAATAAATCCAGCACCCTCTCCCGCAAGTCTGCCATAGGCGTACCCACCAGAGCCCCGATATTCACCGTGGCCGCCGGACATTCAGGAAAAGGCAAAATCCGCCCATCGGCTTCAACCGACAATAAAGCGCCGGCGGCTGCGTCGGTCGTTGCGTGCACCAGATATTCATGCACCGCCACCCGGCTGCCATCGACACGCACAGCGCTGTCCTGGAATGTTGCGTCTATATGTATCCGGCCGTTTTCGCGCCAGATATCCATCCGGCGGGCGCGGCGGAAATTCGGGCTGTCTCCCGTCGGCTCTGGCAGCGGATGCCATCCCGCGAGGTCCGCGGAGTGTATCAGCGGCGGCACCCGGGTCGGCTCATACAAGTCCCGCACACCCAGCGCACTGGAACCGGGGCGGAAACCGATACAAACGCCTTCCATCGACTCCCGCGAAGCATTGGCGATCTCCGCCGCCTCCGGCGAATCAGGGTCCCACTGGAAGCGCCCCCAGTCGGCAATCAGCGTCACACCCGCCAAATCGTCCAGCAACAGATAAAGCGGCGTTCCGGCCTGCCGCTCTCCAGGAAGCGCAAGATCAATCGCAGCGCGCAAACGTCCACCGGCACGTGCGCCGACAAGCCGGTCCGCATAGACGCGCTCTGGCGTGGCTTCCAGACTGCGGACGATGCGATCCCGTGTCTGCGCGTACAGCCGATCCTCCGCGAGAATCCGTGGCGCGCCGCTATCTTCCGGCGTCCAGATATCCCGTGCGTGTCCGGAAAGGTGCAGCAAGCCATCCGGCCCATGCGGCCAGCGCGCGTCGATGGACGTCGTCCGCCGTACCGACCCGGGCCGCCGCAAGGGCGACGGGCCGGCAGGCGTACAGGGCCGGGCTACCGGGGCGGGGAGTTCTTTCCCGGCAAGCGACAGCGCAGGCTTGGCCATCAGACGTCGTACCGCCTGGCGGGAAAAGTTCGGCGCTTGCTCAACCCTTCAGATATTCCCGCTTGATCCGCTTGGCGAGCGACCATTTATGCACCTCGGTCGGGCCATCATAGATGCGGAACGCCCGCACTTCGCGGAAGAACTGTTCCACCATCGTCTCGCGCGAAACGCCGGTACCGCCCATCACCTGTACGCAGCGGTCGGCCACACGCATCAGCGCTTCCGATACGGCCACCTTCGTCATCGAGCTTTCAACCGTTCCGAGCGCGCCGGTATCGAGGACGTCGGCGCACCAGTCGATCATCAGTTCGGCCTGTTTCAGATCGATCTGGTTTTCCGCGAGCATGAAACCCACGCCCTCATGGTCGATCAATAACTGGCTGAAAGCCTTGCGCTTGCACGCGTAAGCAGTCGCCACTTCCTGGGCGCGCGTCGCGACCCCATACCAGCGCATGCAGTGTGACAGGCGGGCCGGGCTCAGGCGAATCTGGGCATATTTGAAACCTTCGCCGCTTTGGCCCAGCATCTGATCGGCGGGAACGCGCAGATTTTCGATTACGACTTCGGCGTGGCCACCCGGCATCGAATCGTCGATCGTGTCCAGAATGCGCACGGTACGGATCGCCGGATTGGGCAGATCGACGACGAACATACACGCGCCCTCGTCCGATTTGGCCATCACGATGCCAACGCCGGCCCCTTCGGCACCGGTGATGAATTTCTTGCGACCGTTAATGACCCAATGATTGCCGTCCGGCCGGCAGGTCGTGTTCATCATCGACGGATCAGAACCCGCACCATTTTCGTCCGCCGGCTCCGTCATGAAAAATGCCGAACGCATGCGTCCTTCAACCACGGGTTTCAGGAACCGTTCCTTCAGTTCCGGGCTGCCGACCTTGCCCAGCAGATACATATTGCCTTCGTCCGGGGCCATCGTATTGAGTGCGACCGGTCCGAGGGCGGAGAGACCGGATTTCTTGAGTACCGTGGCTGTTTCGCGCTGGGTCAGATGGGTGCCATCCGGCAGGATGTGCGGGGTCATCAATCCGGCGGCACGCGCCTTTTCGCGCATTTCATTCACAAGTTCGTCGGTCGGTCCGTGCGACGTCCGCCTCGTGTCTTTTTCATAGGGTATGATTGTTTCGCGCACGAACGCTTCGACCCGCGCGGCAATTTCTGCCGTCCGCTCTGCTCCGGCTCCACTCATCGACCTGCTCCCTGGCTGCACACATCCCGTTTTTGACAACAGGAACCGGCCTTGTCCGCCCGATACAAGGCGAGGTCAAGTCCGGTCGTCCTATAGTTTCCGGCAGGATCAGCGGCCGATGCCGTGATATTCCAGGCCGTGCCGGTCCATTTCTTCCGGACGGTAAACATTACGCAGATCGACGACAACCGGTTCGCGCAACAGGCTTTTCACCCGTGCCAGATCCAGGGCGCGAAATTCGTTCCACTCCGTCACCAGCACCATCGCATCCGCACCTTCCAGGGCGGCATAGGGGTCCCCGGCGTAGCTGATATCGGTCAGGATAGCTTTCGCCTGCTCTTCGCCTTCCGGGTCATAAGCCTGAATCCTTGCGCCGGCATCTTGCAGGGTCTGGATAACGGCGATGGCAGGGCTGTCGCGCATGTCATCGGTGTTCGGCTTGAAGGTCAGGCCCAGCACCGCAATGGTCTTGCCGCGCACGGAACCGCCTGCGGCGGCGATCACCTTGCGGCCCATGGCGCGCTTGCGCCGTTCATTGACGCTGGCCACCGTCTCGACAATGTGCACCGGAGCGTCATTGTCCTGCGCCGTCTTGATCAGCGCCAGCGTATCTTTCGGAAAGCAACTGCCGCCATATCCTGGCCCTGCGTGCAGGAATTTCGGGCCAATGCGATTATCGAGGCCGATGCCGCGCGCCACATCCTGCACATTCGCCCCGACCTTTTCGCACAGATCGGCGATCTCATTGATGAAGGTGATCTTGGTGGCGAGAAACGCATTGGCGGCATATTTTGTCAGTTCGGCGGTGCGCCGCGCCGTCACCATGATGGGCGCCTGATTCAGATATAAAGGCCGGTATAATTCTTCCATAACCGCCCGGGCGCGTTCATTCTCCACCCCGATGATGATGCGGTCCGGGCGCTTGAAATCGCTGATGGCCGCGCCTTCGCGCAGGAATTCCGGGTTGGAAGCGACGGCGAAATCCGCGTCGGGGTTGGCGTCGCGGATGCGCCGCTCCACCTCGTCTCCGGTACCGACCGGCACGGTCGATTTCGTAACAACAACCGTAAAGCCCTTCAGATTGGCGGCAATTTCCTCGGCGGCGGCATAGACATAGGAAAGGTCCGCATGGCCATCCCCGCGTCGTGACGGTGTGCCGACCGCAATGAATATCGCCTCCGCGCCCTCCATTCCTTCCGCCAGATCGGTGGTGAATGACAGACGGCCAGCCTTGACGTTGCTGGCGACCAGATCGTCCAGCCCCGGCTCGTAGATCGGCATGATGTTCGCCTTCAGCCGGTCTATCTTGCCCTGGTCCTTGTCGACACAAACCACGGAATGGCCGAAATCAGCGAAACAGGCACCGGAGACAAGGCCGACGTAGCCGGAGCCAATCATTGCAACGCGCATGGTAATCCTGACGTAATGTTGGATAGAGGCTGTACCGGCCCTCCTAGCCAGGCCAGCGTTAACAGGGCAAGCATCTTATGCTGCGACGCGGCAATTATCCGGCGGGCGGCACCAACACGGGCGCATTGACCGGCGGCGGCACGCCTTTGGCTGGCGGCACCACCACCACCGGCGCACTGACCACCGTATCCAGGATCCGGCTTTCCAGCCCCTCTACCGCATCCAGCGCGGCGGCGAATTGCCGGGCGGCGGTGATCCATGCGTCGCGCCTGGGCGTGGCCGATGTCGTTTCCAGCCGCGCGATCGCCAGCGGAATATCGCCTTCGTCAAACGCCATCAGTGCCCGTTCCAGTTCTTCCCGTCCAACTGCCGCCTTGTCCCGCACCGAAATCAGGCCGGACAGTCCGTCCCGCAGCTTTTGCCACCAGCCGGTTTGCGCCGGGGCAGCTTCGGAGGTTGCGGGCGGACGGGCGAGTTCGACCAGTCGTTCCCGCAGCAGCGATCGGCTTTCCGGCGCCGCGGACCAGGCGAGCAGCGCATCCACCGCGCCCGGATCACGTTTTCCGAATCTCTCCTCGAGCAATGTTTCGGCGCGCGCCAGCGGCCGGCCGCGTTCGATGAAACGCCGGGCCAGCGCCAGCAGCAGCAGGTCGCGCGCCTGTTCACCCGCCGCCGTCGTGCTGCCGGCAACCGCCGCCACATGCGCGTCGAGTGCATTGATGCGGGCCGACAGACCGGCATCGGCATCGGCCAGACGTTGCGCTGTGGTTTCCATGGCCGTTACGCGGTCTGTCAATTGTTGCGGCGCATCCCGCTGGCCGGAAACCGGCGGAGCCGGGGTGGCGGGAATTGCGGCTACTTCGGCTTCCAGCGCGGCGATTCGCCCTTCCAGTTGTTGCCAGCGCGAAATTTCCGCATCTTCCTGCTGCGGCATCAAGGTCGCAAAGCGCGGATGTCGGGTCAAAGCCAGTATTGCCACCAGCACCACGACAAGCAACGCCGCAAGCACGAGACGCCATTTTGGACGGTGACGTGGCGCGGGCGCGGTATTCGCATCGGCAGCCGGGGTTTCAGGCGGGGAATCAACTTCAGACATGCTGTTCGCTCTGCCACAGCGCGGCGGCGGCGGCGAGGGCCGACGACAGCGCCGGTTTCTCCGTAATCACCACCGCCCGCCAGCCTGGACCGGCGGCGGCCGCCACTTTTTCGCTCAGCACCACCAGCCGCAGCCGCCCGCGATCCAGGCCGGCTGCCGCCACCAGCCCGTCAAAACTGGCGGCGGTGCGTGGCGAAAACAACAGGGTGGCGAATATCTCATCCGCCGCCAGCGCCGCCGCTACCCGGGACGGCAAGGCAGCGGCAGTCACGGCATGGTACACCGGCACCTGCTGCAGCAGAAGACCGGGCGGAACGACAAGCGCCGCCTGATGCGCGCCGCATAGATGCAGGACGGAACGATGGCCATCCGCCGCTATGGCGGCGACAATCGCGCTGCCATCCGTTTCGCCTGTCCGCACCACGGTCAGCCCCTGGGCACGGGCAGCGGTGGCCGTCCAGGGCCCCACCGCGTAAACGGGCAGTGCGGCAACGATCGGGTGTAAAGTGGCAGCAGGCACCGATCGCGGGCTGGTCAACAAAAGCGCGTCGAAAGATTCTGAGGGGACCTCCCACTCCACCCCTTCGATTCGCAGCAGCGGCGCGGCGAGTGTGTCCCAGCCGGCAGCCATGGCGGCTTCGGTCGTGCGAAGGATTTCTTCCGCCGGACGCGTGATGAGTAACCGTCGTTCCATGGCGATGCGTTCAGAATTGCCCAAGGCTGGCGCGAATCGCCGCGCTGGCGTCGGCCAGCAATCGGACCGCGAGCCGCGCTGCGAGATCCCGAGGGGTATCGTCGCTGGTCGCCGTTGCCGCACCCGCCACCCGTTCGCGGCCATCGGCGCTGTAAATTTCAGCGGTCAACCGCAATCCTTCCGCCGTCTCAATGGCATGGGCGGCGATGGCGCTATGACAATTGCCGCCAACCCTGTCCAGAAACGCGCGTTCAGCCAGGATGGCGCGGCGCGTTGGCCCATGATCGAGCAGGGCGAGTTGCTCCAGCAATTCATGGTCGTCGGCACGCGCTACGACGCCGATCGCGCCTTGCGATGCCGCGGGCAAAAAGTCGTCAATGGCCAGGCGTGTTCCAGCGACGATTCCCAACCGGTCCAGCCCCGCCGCCGCGAGGAAAGTGGCAGCTACCTCCCCTGCGGCAGTTTTACGCAACCGCGTCTCCACATTGCCGCGTATGGACACGACACGCAGATCCGGTCGCAGATGCAGCAATTGCGCCGCCCGGCGTGGGCTGGAGGTGCCGACAAGCGCGCCCGACGGAATGGCGTCTATGCTGGCAGCGCCGATCAGCCGGTCGGCAGCGTCGGCGCGCGGCAGCACCGCGGCCAGCACAAAATGGCTGGAAATCGGGCTTTCGACATCCTTCATCGAATGGACGGCGGCGTCGATCTCGCCTTCGGCCAGCGCCCGGTCCAGCTCGCGCGTCCACAGCGCCTTGCCGCCGATTTCGGCCAAAGGCCGGTCTTGTACCTGATCGCCGACGGTTTGCAGGGGCACCGGAATGATCCGTTCCGGTGCTATTCCCCGCGCTGCCAGCCCGGCTGAAACGATGGCCGTTTGCGCCAGCGCCAGCTTCGATGTGCGCGTGCCCAGCCGGATTTCAGCGTCTGGTTTCAATTGTATGTCCCTTTCATCCGGACGTTCGCCATACTGGTTCTGAATGACGCTGAAAAATTCGGCTCCCCTGGCATCTCCGCCATGGTGGGGGGCTTGCATTTCACTGCGCCATATTGCAAGGCGCCAAAGCCTTACGGCTACGTCTGGTCGTATTACAAGACGGACGCAGCCGAGAGAAGGCCCGGGACTGCAGGGACAGATTTCCTGCCGCCACGGAAATGGCCGGGCGATTTTGCCCATATGGAAGGTCAAATAGGGATGAACAAGATTCTCACGCTCGCCGCGATTGCGAGCCTTGCGCTGGTCGCCGCCTGCGGCGAGAAACAGCCCGCCGACGTCGCTGCTGACGCAGCTGCCGACGCTTCTGCGGCTGCCACCGACGCTGCCGACGCTGCTCAGGAAGCCGCCGTCGACGCTTCTGCGGCTGCTACCGACGCCGCTGCTGCCGGTGCTGACGCCGCGGCCGACACGGCTGCTGCTGCTGCCGACGCAGCCGCCACCGGTGCAGAAAATCTCGATGCGGCTGCTGCCGCGCTGGAAAACAAGGCCGAAGAGCTGACGACCACCAAGTAAGCTCCAGGTTTTGGTAACAAAAGAAGGCCGTGGCGCGTTGCGCCACGGTCTTTTTTATTGTTTCCGTTACACATCACAGTCCGGTTCCGCGTCTGTTGGAATGAACCAATCTGACCGATCGGTTCTGAAGGAGTGCTGTTCAACATGTCCCGGTTAACCTCCAAGGGCCGTTCGATGGTTCAGGGATCCGAGCGTCAGCAATATCTGGATTTTTTGCAAAGGGTCAGAATCCGCACCCTCGATCTGGGTGTGGATATGAGCCGGTTTCTGGCTGGCGAGGTTTCAGACCAGTGCGTTCCGGCAAAAGCTTTGGGGTTCAGGGAAGCCGAATAGGCTAGATCTCCACCTGACTTCCCAGTTCCACCACCCGGTTTGTTGGCAGGCGGAAAAACTGCATCGCCGATTCCGCGTTCCGCAGCATCCACGCAAACAGTTTTTCCCGCCAGACAGGCATGCCCGGTCGCGCAGAAGACAATAGCGTCTGACGGGACAGGAAAAAGCTGGTTTCCATCATGCGGATCGGTCCGCCGATATTCTCCATGCCTTTCAAGGCCTCCGGCACGTCCGGTTGCTGCATGAACCCGTAGCGCAGCAAAATGCGATAAAAGCCCTCGCCCAATGCCATCACCTCGACACGGTCTGCCGCATCGACAAAGGGAATTTCGTCGATAACGATCGTGAGGATCAGCACACGATCATGCAACACCTTGTTATGCTTCAGATTATGCAGCAACGCATGGGGTACGCCATCCGGAGACGCGGCCATGAACACTGCCGTTCCCGGCACGCGGGCAGCGGTGCGCGATGCGGATTTGATGAATACCGGCAGCGGCATGGCGCTTTCCCGCAACCGTTGCTGCATCAGATAGCGCCCGCGCGACCAGGTGGTCAGCATCAGGAACGCCACTGCGCCGACAAACAGCGGGAACCAACCGCCATCGACGATCTTGGTCAGGTTCGCAGCGAAATAGGCACCCTCCACTGTCAGCAACACGCCCATCACCAGCAATACAACCCAACGGTTCCACTTCCAGTCCGCCAGCATCAATATGACGAGCATCAGCGACGTCAACACCATCGTGCCGGTCACCGAAATGCCGTAGGCGGCGGCAAGCGACGAGGAACTGCCGAAACCCAGCACCAGCAGGATCACCATGGTCATCATCGACCAGTTGATCACCGGAATATACACCTGACCCTGCGCCTCCGCCGATGTGTGCATGACGCGCAGACGGGGAAGATAGCCGAGTTGCATGGCCTGACGGGCAACGGAAAATGTGCCGGAAATCACCGCCTGGCTGGCGATGGTGCAGGCGAGCGTCGCCAGAAATACCATGGGCAGCCGCAGATTTTCGGGCGCGAGCAGGAAGAATGGATTTTCAATGGCCGATGGCCTGTCCAGCAACAGCGCGCCCTGCCCCAGATAATTGAGCATCAGTGCCGGCATCACGAACAATAGCCAGACGTTACGGATGGGGACGCGCCCAAAATGTCCCATGTCGGCGTAAAGTGCTTCCGCGCCGGTGACGGCCAGCACCACCGAGGACAGCGCCAGGAAGGCCAGCCATTTGTCGGTTATGAAGAAATTGACCGCATGGTGCGGGGACAACGCCCACAATATCTCCGGATTGTTCGAGATGCTGATCAGACCGAGAATGCCGAGCGTCGAAAAATAGACCAGCATGACCGGCCCGAATATTGCCCCCACTTTCGCTGTCCCGTGCGATTGCATGGTGAACAGGCCCACGAGGATTCCGATCGCGATCGGCACCACCATGGGCGCCATCCGCGATTCGACGACGACCAGTCCCTCTACCGCCGAGAGGACCGAGATCGCCGGGGTGATCATGCCATCGGCAAAGAACAGTGACGTGGCGAGAATGCCGAGCACGGCCACGGCGGGCGCCCAGCGCCGGCCATGACTGATCCGCATCAACAGTGCCTGCATGGCGATGGAACCGCCCTCGCCGCGATTGTCAGCGCGCAGCACCAGCGTCACATATTTGAATGTTACGACAAGGGTCATCGTCCAGAAAATCAGGCTGACGATGCCCATGATGTGCGGATCGTCCACCGGTAGCGGATGGTGGCCGACAAAGGTTTCCCGCAGCGCATAGATGGGACTGGTGCCGATATCGCCGAAAACGATGCCCAGCGCACCGAACATCAGTTTCGGCAGGCCTTCGGGCGCGTGACCGGCGTGAGGGGCGGGCGCTGCCGCTTCCGCACTGCTCATCGCGAACGTTGTTCCGGATGTTTGCCCACATTCGCTCCGATTATGCGCCCCCTCTCGGGCCGGATTGTCGCGCCGCTAGCACTGTTCGCATGGCGGCACAATGTGGCGGGCCTGGCCTTAGCCCGGCTGGCCAGGGCCATTCGCCCCGACTCCCAGTTCGATCATCTTGGTGGCGCCGCGCATCAGCCGCTCCAGCATCGGTTTCCACGGCGCATCGGGTGGCGTGCGCGCATCCAGTTCCCGCCAAACGGTCAGCGCCCGCGCCGGATCGCCAGACTGCAACCACGAAAGACCGAGAAAATAGGCCGGCGCGGGATGCTGCGGATCAAGACGGCTGGCGCGGTCGAACGCGAGACGGGCGGCAGGCACCACCTCGCCTTCGGCATGGGATACGATCGCCACGCCCAGTTGCGCCCACAGATCGACATTGCCGGGAATCCGGTGTGTCGCCTGATCGAGCAGCCAAATGGCCGTTTCCGTGCGCCCGGCGCGAATCAGCGCATCGCTGGCGGTCAGCCAGTCTCGCGCATCGCCGAAATTGTCCAGCAACACCTGTGATGCTTTCTCGGCTTCGGGTGTGAAGCGTGGATCCACCGGCGCACGCGGCGCGGGCGCTTCCGGCAGGCCGGGATTGCCCGTCAAGGCATAGCCGCCGACGCCCACGGCCAGGCCCAGCGCGACGATGAAAACAGGCGCAGCCTTCATGACCGCCGCCGGAACAACCGGAAGGCGACCAGACCGCCGACGAGCAGCGCCAGCACCGGCGTCGCCCACAACAGCCAGGTGTCGGGGCGCGGCGGCGGTTTGAAGCTCACCCAGTCGCCATAACGTTCAATGAAAAACGCCCGCACCTGCTCGGGCGATTCGCCGGCGGCGATACGTTGCCGCACGATGGCGCGCATGGTGCTGGCCTGCCCGGCGTTGCTATCGCCGATGCTTTGATTCTGGCATTGCAGGCAGCGCAATTCGCCCATCAGGTCGCGCGCCGCCGCCTCCTGGCGGGGATCCTCCAGCGGCACATCGGACATTTCCAGTTGCGCCCATGCCGGCGCGGCAAACAGAAAAAGAAGGGCGATCAGCCACCTCATCGCGCCGCCTCCAGTTGCGCCAGCAGACGCGGAACATCGCTATCCTTGATGTCGCCCAGATGCTGGTGGCGGATAATGCCCTTGCCATCGACAATATAGGTTTCCGGCACACCGGATGCACCCAGCGCCACCATCATCTGCCCGCCTGTATCTGTCGCGACGCGCGCATAAGGATTGCCATAACGCCCCAGAAACGCGTTTGTGTCCTCCGGCGCATCCTGCACGGCGATACCGTAGAGAGGTACGCCCTTGCCGCCAGCTGCCGTCGCCAGGGTTTGCAAATGCGGTGCTTCAACGGCGCAGGGCAGACACCAGCTGGCAAAAATATTGACGATGGCCGGACCATTGCCCGCCGCAAGATCGGAACGGGCCAGCCCCGGCGCGCCATCGGCCAAAGACGGCAGGTTGAACGCTGGAACCGGCTTGCCGATCATCTGGCTGCGGATCACTTTTTGCTGCGGCTGGCCGAGATTGACCGCCATGAAGATCGCAATGCCGACGAACAGCAGCAGCGGAATAAAAAGCGCGAGGCGGGAGCGGGTCATACGGGCCTCGGGGCGAAAGCAGCGCGCGGGGTACGGCGCGGAATTCGGAAACGCAGACGATCCCCCAGCGCCATGATGCCGCCCAGCGCCATCAGAAAGCCGCCCGCCCAGATCAGGCGCACCAGAGGCTTGAACCAGAAGTGCATTTGCCAGCGACCCGTGCCATCCGGCTTGCCCAGCACGGCGTAAATGTCGCCGCGCCAGAGCGTCTTGATGCCGGCTTCGGTCGTCTCCATCGGCGGGCTGGTGTAATGGCGGGACTGGGGGAAAACGGTCGCAATATTGCGATCCCCATCACGCACATGCACTTCGGCGGCAATCGCCGTCCAGTTGGGCCCGGCGACGGGCCGTACGTCCACCAGTTCGACCTGCCAGTCCGCCAGCTGGACGACATCGCCAACCCGCATGTTCACCAGCGTCTCCCGTTCCAGTGCACCGGATGCCGTCACCCCGAGGATCGAGACGGCCACACCCAGGTGCGCCAATGCCATGCCGGCAGCCCCGAACGTCAGTCCACGGCGGATCAAAATGCCAACGCTCGCCACGCCCAGCCACAGGGCCGCGCCAAAGCCCAGAAAGCTGCCAGCGGCGCGCACGTCGAACAGGAACAGCGCCAGCGCCAGCGCCACCACGGCCGAAATCGCCGCCGGCGTCAGCACGCGTGCCAGATGGCCGGTCGCGCTACGTCGCCAGCCCAGCCACGGGCCGACCGCCATCACCGCCGCCATCAGCAGGATCAACGGCACCAGCGCCTGATTGAAATAGGGCGGGCCGACGCTGATCTGCCGACCGGTCAAGCCCTCCAACGCCATCGGATAGAGCGTGCCGACGAACACCACGGTCAGCATGGTGCTGAGAATCAGATTGTTGAACACCAGCGCGCCCTCGCGACTTACCGGCGTAAACCCCTGCCCCGCCGGTACGCTGGCTGCCTTCAACCCGTATACGGCGAGCGCGCCACCAACATAAAGGATAATCAGCGCGATCAGAAACAGCCCGCGCGTCGGATCGACCGCAAAGGCATGGACGGATGTAAGCAGCCCCGAACGCACAATGAAGGTGCCCACCATCGACAGCGCAAACGCCAGCACGCCGAGCAATAGCGTCCAGTTGCGCAACGCATCGCGCTTGGCCAGCACGGCGATGGAGTGCAAGAGCGCGGTGCCGGCGATCCACGGCATCAAAGCGGAGTTTTCCACCGGATCCCAGAACCACCAGCCGCCCCAGCCAAGTTCATAATAGGCCCAGTAGCTGCCCAGCCCGATGCCGACGGTCAACAGCGCCCAGGCGACCGCCACCCAGGGCCGGGCCGCCTTCGCCCAGACCGGGCCGACAACTCCTTCCAGCATCGCCGCCACCGACAGAGCAAAGGCGACCGACAGGCCGACATAGCCGAAATAAAGCAGCGGCGGATGGAAAGCGAGACCGGGGTCCTGCAGCAGCGGGTTCAATCCCATGCCTTCGGTAGGCGCGGGAGAAATGCGGGCAAATGGATTGGACGCCAGCAACAGAAAGGCAAAAAAGCCGAGCGCCAGCAGACCCATGACCGACAGCGCCCGGGCGCGGAAACGCGGCCCCAGCCGGTTGGGAAACGCCGCCAGCCCGGCGCCAGCCAGCGCGAGGACCAGCACCCACAAAAGCAGTGAGCCTTCATGGTTGGCCCAGATCCCGGTCCACTTGTACAGGTCCGGCTTCATCGTGTGGCTGTTCGTCGCCACGAGCGAGACGGAGAAATCGGAAACCAGAAAAGCCCGCACAAGAACGCCAAAGGCGAAAAGCGTAAAAAACGCCTGCGCCTGCGCCATCGGTCGCGCCAGCGCCAGCAATTCCTGGCGATTGCCGCGAAACCCGATAGCGGGTGCTGTGAATTGCACCAATGCCGCCGCCATCGCCAGCCACAGGGCGAGATGCCCAAGTTCTACAATCATGGGAAACTCATGCGCCGGGGTGCGCCGGCTGGGTGGCTTCGAGTTGCCTTTGCACGGCTTTGGCAACTTCAGGCGGCATGTAATTTTCGTCATGCCGCGCCAGCAATTCGGTCGCGACGAAACGCCCGGACGGGTCGATGCTGCCCGTCGCGATCACACCCTGATTTTCCTTGAACAGATCGGGCACGATACCGCGATAGCTGACCGACGTTTCGGCGTTGGTATCCGTTACCGTGAAATAAAGGGTCAGGCCATCCACGTCGCGGTGAATGGAACCCGGTTTTACAAGCCCGCCCAGCCGGAAGACCTGGCCGGCAGCAGGTGCGGAAGCCACAATGTCGGATGGAGCCTGGAAGTAGGTAGCGGTGTCATCCAGCGTTACGACGGCCAGCACGCCAGCACCGATCAGTGCAATCGCGGCAATTCCCGCCAGCACCAGCCTTTGTTGTTTGGGTGTCGCCATCTAGCGCAATCTCTCCAGCCGGCGTTCCGCGCGACGCAACCGCCGCCAGCTTGCCAGCAATAATCCGCCCACCCCGCTTAAAGTGAGTACGTAGGACAGGAAAATAAAGGGCGTATGATCCATCAGCCGATATCCATGGCGCGGCGGCGCTGCCGCATCTCGATTCGCTGCTCGGCGATCAGTAAACGCATCCGGATCAGGACGATTCCCGTGAACAGCAGCAGAAAACCGGAGGCCGAGAGCAACAGCGGCGTCAGCATCGACGCATGAATCGAACTGCCGGAAAGACGTATGCTGGCGGGCTGGTGCAGCGTATTCCACCATTCGACGCTGAACTTGATGATCGGCAGGTTGATCGTGCCGACAATGGCCAGAATGCCCGCCGCCTTCAGTCCACGCGCGCGGTCATCCCACGCATGGACCAGCGCGATAACGCCAAGATACAGCAGGAATAACAGCAACATCGACGTAAGCCGGCCGTCCCATACCCACCAGGTTCCCCAGGTGGGGCGGCCCCACAGCGATCCGGTAACGAGGCACAGGCCGGCGAACAGCGCACCCACCGGCGCGATAGCTCGAACCGCCAGATCGGACAGCGGATGCCGCCAGACCCGCGCCGCCAAAGCCGCAATCGCCATGCCCGAGTAACCGCCAAGCGCCAGCCAGGCCGCCGGTACATGCACATAAAGAATCCGTACCGATTCGCCCTGCAGATAATCCGGGGGCGACGCAAACAGGCCGATCCACAGGCCAACCGCCGTCAGCAGCAGCCCAAGACCTACAGCCCAAGGCGTGCAAACACCTGCAAGCCGCTGAAATCGCAGCGGATTAGCAAAATTGTGAAGCGACGGGCGCGGGTCAGGCGTCTGCAACGGGGGCATAATCGTCGGCACCATTAGCACGGACCGGCGAAAGACGTCAGCCTGGTTTCTGCTGCCTGTTGCCGCAGGCCGCTTATCCATAATCGCGGGCGACTCAACCGGAAAGCCGCACGACTCGGCAGGTCTGCGCTGGCGCATGTGGCCAAGCTTTCTATTCTCTGCAACGAGACTAACCGAGAGAGGCTCACATAGATGCAGTTTGCACGTACGATTACCCTGTTCCTGGCCAGCACGGCCCTGATGGCTCCGGCTGCAATGGCCCAGGATGCCGATACCGCCGCCGCAACAACGCAAGCGGCGCAAGCGGCGCCTGCGACACAAGAAACGGCCCAGCCCGCGACACAGCCCGCCGCCAATGACGCCGCCGCAACGGCTGCTTCCGCCCCAGCTCCTGTAGCTGCCGCCGTCGATGCCAACGACCCGGCGCAAGTGAGCAAATTTGCCCGTGCCCTGTCGAAGGTGAATGCCATCAACGCCGACGCGACGACCGACCAGGCGGCAAAGCAACCGCAAATGGTTGCCGCGATCGAAGCAGAGGGCCTTGACCCGAACGCCTTCAATGAACTGGCGCAAGTCTATTCGGCGGATGAAGCATTCCGCACGAAGGTCAATCAGGAAATAAGTTCTGCACAAAACTAGACGTTATGCTTCCGGCGGTCAGGGTATCACACTCCTGGCCGCCGAAGTGTTGTACGCGATACCGGATTTTTTTGCCCGGTCCTTCAGGTGACGCACCGAGGGCAATGATCGGGCCGGACTGGAATCTCCGGTATCGCGTAATCCTTCATTCTGTCAGCTTCGTGCGGCCCTGAGCGTCGCGCCGACGGCGAACGGGGTCAGCGCTGCCAGCACGAGCGTCGCCGCCGCCAGCAAGCCCATCGCGCCGGTCGCATCCGCCCGGCTTCCAAAAATCAGCAGCGGAATGGCCAGTGGCACGATCAGCAACGCGACAAGCCCCGCGCCGCCCTGCGCGCCCACCGTCAGCGCCGCCGCCACATTGGCGAGAGCCGCAAGTCCCAGTGACCCGATCGCAATGCTGGCCGCCAGCAATGGCAAGCCATCCCACGCAAAACCAAGAAACAGCGCAGCCACCGGCAATGCCACGAGGATCGGCAGCAGGAAACCGGCCCACAGCGCAAGGATACGTGCCAGCGCCAGCGTTTCAAATGCGATGGCGCGTACGCCGAACTGGTCGAGTGTGCCGTCGGCCTGATCGATTGCGTAAAGCGACGCCACCGGAATGAGGCTGGCGAGCAACGCCGCTGTCCAGGCGATCCCCGGAGTCAGGCGGGCGAGCAGCGTTTGATCCGGGCCGAGCGCAAATGGAAAGAGCAGTGCTACCAGCAGGAAGAAGACGGTCGGCAACAGCCACTGCCCTGGTCGCGCCAGTGTCAGCGACACGTCGCGGCGGATCAGCAGCCACAATAAAGCTGGCAGGGGCAGGCTCATCTGCCACCGAACAGATTATCGGCGGCGGCACGGAAGGCTGCAGCCTTTTCGCGCTTCAGGCGGGTTCGCGCGATCTCTGCCTCAAGCCTTGCAATTCGCGCATCGAGCTCGGCAACCGACAGTGGATCAAGGTCCTGCGCTGCCAGTCGGGCGACAGGATCGTCTGACCGGCGGGGGCCCGTATCATCTGCTTCCATTTTGACCTCCTTTGCTTCACTGTGGCACTTTCTCGCCGTGCGCGCCAACGCAGCGCATCGGAGGGAATCAGGGTTAAAAGGTTCGGGCATGCGTGATCAACAGGAACTTCCGCATAAAATGCGGGCCATAGACCCGGAACTTCCAGGCGGGCCGGAAGTGCTTGCCGTCGTCGACCGGCCCGTGCCGCTGCCGGGCGTCGGGGAGGTGCTGATTCGCGTCCATGCTGCCGGCGTCAACCGACCGGACGTGGTACAGCGCCAGGGACATTATCCACCACCCGCCGGCTCCACATCTATCCTCGGGCTGGAGGCATCCGGCGTGGTGGTCGCGCTTGGTGAAGGTGTGGGCAATGTCCGCATCGGCGATCCGGTAACGGCCTTGCTGCCGGGCGGCGGTTATGCCGATTACGTCGTCGCGAACGAAAAATTATGTCTGCCCGTACCCGCCGGTATGCATTTTCTCGAAGCGGCGGCGCTGCCTGAAACCTATTTCACCGTGTGGTCCAACCTGTTCCGCGTCGGCGGCGCGAAGGCCGGCGATACGTTGCTGATCCATGGCGGCACATCGGGAATAGGTGTCGCCGCAATCGATCTTGGCCGGGTGTTTGGCATCATGGTGATTGTTACCTGCGGCACAGACGCCAAATGCCGCGCGGCCGAAAAGCTGGGCGCCGCGCTCGCCATCAATTATCGCAGCGGCGACTTCGCCCCGCGCGTGCGCGAATTCACCGAAGGCCGCGGCGTCGATCTGGTGATCGATATGGTGGGCGGCAATTATGTCGGGCGGAATCTGGTGTGTCTTGCCGAAAACGGCCGGCATATCTCCATCGCCTTCCAGCAAGGTCGTGCGACGGAAATCGACCTCTCGCTTCTGATGCGCAAGCGTCTGCATCTGACCGGAACGATGCTCCGCCCGCGCCCGCTGGCGGAAAAGGCCGCCATCGCCGACGATCTGCGCGAAAAGGTATGGCCGCATTTCGCCGAGGGGCGTTTGCAGGCGCGAATCGACCAGATCGTCCCGATGGAAAATGCTGCGTCCGCCCACCGCCGCATGGAGGCCGGGGACCATATCGGCAAGCTCGTGCTCTCGATGATGTAACAACCGTTTCGGGAGACATTCTGTGAAGACGCCCGTTGTAATCCGCTGGCTCTTTTCGCGCCGGGGGCGCATGATACAGGCATGGTCGGCCCTTGCGATATTGCCCCTGATCGGTGCGGCGTCTGTGCCTGATTATCGCGCGGAACGCGCCGCGATGGTGGCGGACATCCAGGCGTCTGAAGGCCGCGCTGGCGTGCCGAAATTCAGCGAACCGGTGTTGAACGCCTTGCGGACGGTGCCTCGCCATCAGTTCGTGCCGCCGCCGATGCAGCCGCATGCCTATGCCAACCGTCCCTTGCCCATCGGACATGGCCAGACCATTTCCCAGCCATTGATCGTGGCCATGATGACAGAGCATCTGCAACTGTCCCCGCAGGATATCGTGCTGGAGATTGGCGCAGGGTCCGGTTATCAGGCGGCCATATTATCGCAACTGGTTCGCCATGTTTACACAATCGAAATAGTCGCGCCATTGGCGAAGACGGCGGCAGACACGCTCAAACGCACAGGTCATGATAATGTTACCGTCCGGCAAGGCGACGGCTATCTGGGCTGGCCCGAACATGCGCCATTCGATGCGATCATGGTAACCGCAGGGGCCGAAACCATCCCTGAACCGCTGGTGGAGCAGCTGAAACCGGGCGGACGCATGATCATTCCCGTGGGCAAGACCGCGACGGGACAAGAACTGGTACTGGTAGAAAAAGACGCAGACGGGAAAATTCGCAAGCGCGACTTCGGCCCCGTGCTGTTCGTGCCCCTGACCGGCATCGGTCAGGGGAAATAAACTGCCTTATCGCCCGCAATAAGGTGGCAACGGCACCGCAGCATTGCCGACCCGTTGATGCCATACACCATTGGCGTCGCGGTAATATTCACCCGGTGCGACACGGCTGGCGAACAGTTCGCACCCGGTGGCTGCGCCAACATCGGCAACGGTCACACCGCGTTTGACGGCGGTTTCAGTGTAAACTGCCTTGCGCTTGATGTTGAGTTGATCGACATGCGCTTTCAGTTCGCCACTGGCACTGCCACGGATGCCGAGATACCCGTCAGCCTGTTCGCCGACCTGCCCCTGGGCCCGCGCAGATTCGAGGATCGGATCGACCTGGGCCAGTACCGGACCGGACATCGCAAACAGGCCAAAAGCCACAATCAGGTGGCGACTTTTACGAAACATCATCAGAATAGTCCCGGATTACTGGCGATCAGATCCTGTACGTCTTTTTCCAGCCGAATCACAACTTCCTGGCGAACATTGACGTTGAGGTTGATTTCAATCGGCTTGTCTGGCGCCTGCAGTTTCACACAGGCGGCGCACAGCACGGGCATCAGCAGCATCAGGATTTTAAAACCGTTACCCATCAACCCCATCCTGCCCATATTTACCAATATTCTCTCTACGCATGTCGTTCCTTACCGTGGCTGAACGATTTTGCCATCCTCTTTCGGTGGCGGACTTTTCGCGCCGCTTTGGATCAACGTCCGTGCATCGCTGAAAGATGCCGCCGTGCCCAGCAAGCGCCGGAAAGGCGCGCGGATGCTGATGTTAAAGCGAAACGGCAATCCCGCCATCTCCATCGGCGAGCCGCCAGGCTTCACCGGATTTTCATTCGTGCCTTCCAGCAAAATTTCCGTCACCAGTTCGCCGTCCAGGTCGCCATTCAGTTTCAATTGCAATTGCCGGTAGCGGAGCTGCCGCAAGGCATCAAAGGCCAGTTCGCCTGCCGCGCCCATCTGATCCGCGCCAACATTGCCGGTATAAGACACCAGCCCGCCCGGTGCGCGGGCCGTCAGCACCCCATCAGTGATGCGGCCCTTGCCGTCGATGAATTCCACCGGCAGCTTGCCATCGAATTTTCCGGTGGCGTTGACATCTTTAAGGTCCAGCCCTTGCAGAAACAGGCCGGCATCAAGACCTTCTGCCAGAAGCGTAAAACTCCGTGCAGTTGCGTCGAAATCGAACAGCATCGTCTGCAAGGATAAAATGCCGCCGGAAAAGGGCCATTCCGCCTGCTCCACTTCCACATCACCGTTGCCCATCAGCTGAAAGAGCACCCGGCCTTTTTCCACCAGAATGCCGGGATTGATTGCAGCGATAGTGAGTTCCTGCCCCGGTGGAGATTTGATTTTCAGCAGATCGGTGAAATGCACCCGCCCATTGATGCCATCCACGGGGCCGAACGCCGCTGTCGCCAGCGAAACATCGTGCAGGGCCACATCGCCGGTACCCGACAGCTCGCTGCCATCCCAGCGCAACTTCGCCGTCCCCTGCACCGTGCCGCGCACATTTTCGATTACGCCACGCAGGCGTTCGGTAATCTGGTACGGCTGCAAGCCCGGCCCAAGCCGCAGATTGCCCGTATCCGCTGTGGCGCTGCCCCGCGCACTGGCCAGATCATGCTCTACGGTGAATTGTGCGAGCGCTGCGCGTTGTGCCGCGGGCTGGTTGACGAGACCGATCTTGCCCTGCGCATGGATTTTTCCACCGGCCAGATTCGCCGTGACGCCGGAAATGACCAGCGGTTGAAACCGCGGCCATTCCTCCAGATCGCGCACCTGCACCGCGCCATCGCTCAACCGCCATTGGCCGCCGCCAAAAGTCCATTCGCCCTCGCCCGCATCAATCTCAACCGGCAGATCGGCGCTGGCCAGCGACACGTCTGCCACCGTGCCCGTCAACTTGTCTCCTGCGGAATGGACAGAAAGTGTCGCGGCGACGTCCAAGTCGCCGTAGCTCAGGCTCACCTTGGCCGGGGCCAGTGCGTAGCTGTCCTTTCCTCCCTTCAGGCGCAACCGGCCCGTTTCCAGCATGAAAGCCTGTCGTCCTTCGCCCGCCTGCCCGTTCAGCTTGATCGGCGCGATTTGCAGTGCACCGTTCAGCCTGCCGTTCTGCCATTGCAATTTGTCGTCCGGGCAAGCGGACAGACGCGCTGGACCCAGCCGCACGGCGGGATGGCGCACCGCGCGAAAGTCCAACTCGATACAGCCGGGTGCAACAGCGAATACCGCGCCGGTGTGGCCTTCGGCTTTTCCCTGCAGGCTCAGTCCACTGACCTCCAGCCCGCCACCGGTTTCACCGGAATAGCGCAGCTGTCCATGGACCGTGAAATGTTCGTCGCGCAGGTCCAGATCGACGCGCCCTTCCGGCAAGCCGCCGCCGGCAAGGCCCACTTTCCCGGCCATCGTCCACTGCCCGCCTGCGTAAGATAATCCATCGCCATCGAATGTCAGACGCGCGCCGCTCGCAGCCTCGACGGTCGCATCCGGCACATGCAGCATAAAGCCTGCCTTGCCGAAATGCCCGCTGACAGGAGCAGAAATCTCGAATCGGCTCATGGCCTTTGCGGCGCGACCCGCAAGATGCGCGGCAAACTCCGGCGCGGCCCTTGCATCCGGCAACGCCAGGCTGACGTCTGTTGCCCTGGTTTGGCCGGCGAACAGCACCGCTCCGCTTTTGTCGGCGTTGAACGCGCCCGACGCCGAAACCACGCCGGCCTTTCCAGACGACCATGCGACATTCCCGGCATGAACCGACCATTGCCCCTGCCACCGCGACAGGTCGCCAGCGAAACCGAGTGTGAATTGCGGGCGGGAAACATGTCCCGCATCATGGCGGGCATCCGTGCCTGACATTTGCAGCGTACCGGACCATCGCAGCATCGCCGGGTCGCTCCGCACATGGCCCGTTAACGCCAGATCCCGCGCCTGCACCCCCTGACACAGGGCGGATGGGCTGGCCGCGTCGGCTTCCACGGTCAGATGATCCGCGCCGGTCGTCAGCGTCAGCCGCATATCATCGAGATGCAGGCTGCAATCGGTATCGACCCGCAATTCGACGGGGCGCACCGTGCCGACGCCGTGGAACCCATCCCGCAAAACGCCGTCGCCCCGCGCATCCATCCGGAACGAGCCATAGGGCGTCTCCAGCAGCAATTGCGCATCCGTCAGGCTGACGTCGATGGCCGGCAGGGGTTCATCCGATGGCGCGGGCATCAGCGCGTCGAGCGAGCCCATCGTTAAGCCATCCCCCGTGATCGCCGCGCGCAAGACCGGTTTTTCCACGACAATTTTTTCGATGGCCGGTTCGCGCAGACCCCGCCAGGTCACGCGGATACGCTCCGCCGTGAACTCTGGCCGCCCGGGCGGACCGAGGCTGACATTTGTCAGCGTTGCCCCATCGGCTGTCAGCGCCTCGATCCGGTAGCGCGCCTCAACCCCGCGCGCTTGCAAATAATCGGAGATGAACGGGCGGGCGATTATGAATCGGCCGCCCCATAGCACAATGCCGGCCCCGCCCGCCGCCAGCAGCAGTATCACCAGGCCGCGATTACGGCGGAGACGCGATCGCACGGTCATTCCGGCACTATGAGACCCGGACCGCACATTTACCACCTAACGCAAATATCCGAGATGTTCGAGCAGGATAGTGGTGCCAATGCCGATCAGGATGACGCCGCCGATGATCTCGGCGGTCTTTCCCAGCCATTCTCCGGCGCGGGAACCGATGAGCATGCCGATGGTGGTAAGAATAAAGGTGGAAACGCCGATCGCCGCCGCCACAATCCAGATATTCACGTCCAGAAACGCGAGCGACACCCCGACCGCCGCCGCATCGATCGACGTGCCGACCGCTGTCAGGATAAAAACCGGCAACCCGGCCTTCAGGGGATCGATACCCGTCTCGCCGCGTTCTTCGCGCCTGGCACTGAGGCCTTCGCGGATCAGATGCGCACCGACCAGACCAAGCAACGCAAAGGCGATCCAGTGATCAATGCTTTCCACGAGACCCGAGGCGAGGGAACCGAGAAACCATCCAATTATCGGCGTGACGGTTTCGACGACGCCAAACACCAGCCCGCCCTTCAGGGCATTGTTCAGCGTCGGGCGATGCGCCGCCCCCTTGCCGACAGCCGCGGCGAAGGCATCGGCGGACATGCTGAGCGACAACAGCAGGATAGCAAGCGGCGTCATGGATGGGCGTCGATAACCCCGCTTCCGGGCGGGCGCAAGCGCGGCATCCCGCTGCATCTTTTCTTTGCGCGGCATCCCCATTAGAGAGGGTGCATGGCAGGTCATTCCAAATTTAAAAACATCATGCACCGCAAGGGCGCGCAGGATGCGAAGCGCTCGCGCATGTTTTCCAAACTGGCGCGGGAGATCACCACCGCCGCCAAGGCCGGCAATTCCGATCCGGAATTCAACCCCCGCCTGCGCGCCGTGATTGCGACGGCGAAGGCGAACTCGATGCCGAAAGACAATATCGAGCGGGCGCTGAAAAAGGCCGAAGGCAATGACGGGGAAAATTACGAAGAAATCCGCTACGAAGGCTTCGGCCCCGGCGGTACAGCGATCATTGTCGAGGCGCTGACGGATAATCGCAACCGCACCGCCACGGATGTTCGCACCGCGTTTGCGAAGAATGGCGGCAACATCGGCGGTTCGGGCACGGTGAGCCACAGCTTCGACCGGCTGGGCCTGATTACCTATGGCGCGGATGCCGGCGATGCGGACGCGATTTTCGAGGCTGCACTCGAAGCCGGGGCGGAGGATGTGGAATCGGGCGACGAGGAACACGAAATCTGGACCGCCGTCGAGAATCTCCACGAAGTCGCGAAAGCGCTGGAAGCGAAGCTGGGCGAGGCGCAGGCCGTGAAACTGGCCTGGCGTCCGCATAACCAGGTGGAAGTGTCGGCGGAAGATGCAGCCATGCTACTCAAGATGCTGGACGCACTGGAAGATTCCGACGACGTGCAGTCGGTGTTTGGCAACTACGACATTTCCGACGAGGTCATGGCTTCACTATGAGGCTGATTCTCGGCCTCGATCCGGGGCTTGCCCGGACGGGGTGGGGAATTATCGCGGCGCAAGGCAACCGGCTGACGCATGTCGCGCATGGCGCTATTGTGACCGATCCCGCCGAACCGCTCGCCCGCCGGCTGGTGCGGCTGTACGACGGGCTGGCCGCCATGCTTGCCGCATATCACCCGCACGAGGCGGCAATCGAAGAAGTTTTCCTGAACCGCAACGCGCAATCCACCCTGAAACTGGGCCATGCCCGCGGCGTCGTGATGCTGGCGGCGGCGGGGAGCGGGGTGCCGCTTTCCGAATATGCGACGCGGCTGGTGAAAAAGGCGGTCGTCGGTACAGGCGCCGCGGATAAAATCCAGGTGGCAGCGATGGTGGCGCGGCTGTTGCCCGGTTGCGGCGCGATGGGCGCGGACGAGGCGGATGCGCTGGCGGTCGGCATTGCCCATAGCCATCTGGCGGCCACGGCCAGGCGGATGGCCACGGCATGATCGCCAGCCTTCGCGGGGTGGCGGCAATGCTCGCCGCCGATCATGCCATTATCGAGGTGCAAGGCGTCGGCTATCTGGTGCAGGCGTCAACACGCACGCTCGGTCAACTGACCGCCCAGGAGCCGGCGTTTCTCTATATCGATACGCAGGTGCGCGAGGACGCCATCACGCTGTTCGGCTTTGCCGCGATGACAGAACGGGACTGGTTTCGCCATCTGACGAGCGTGCAGGGGGTCGGCGGCAAGGTAGCCCTGGCGATCTTGTCCACGCTTTCGGGCGATGAGCTGGCGCAGGCCATTGCGACGCAGGACAAGGCGATGGTCGCGCGCGCCAATGGCGTCGGGCCGCGCCTCGCGACACGAATCGTCACCGAACTGAAGGGCAAGGTCGCCGCCCTGCCTGTCTCTGGCGTGACTGCTCCCGCAGCAACCTCCTCCGCCGCCCGTGATGCAGTATCAGCGCTGGAGCATCTGGGCTTCCGTCCGATGGAGGCGGCAAAGGCGGTCGCCGAGGCCGAGGCCGAACTGGGTTCGGCTGCCGGCGTGAATGAAGTGATTCGCGTTGCCCTACGGAAGGCGGGCCGATCGTGACAGATGAACGCCTGACCTCTCCCGAACGCCGCGCCGGCGATGCGGATGCGGCGCTGCGCCCCAAATCGCTCGCTGAATTTATCGGCCAGAAAGCCGCGCGGGAAAACCTGGCGGTGTTCATTGCCGCCGCACGAAACCGTCAGGAAGCGCTGGATCATGTACTGTTTGCCGGCCCGCCCGGGCTTGGCAAGACAACACTGGCGCAAATTGTCGCGCGCGAATTGGGCGTCGGTTTTCGCGCGACCTCTGGCCCGGTTATTGCGCGAGCGGGCGATCTGGCGGCGCTGCTGACCAATCTCGAACCCAATGACGTGCTGTTTATCGACGAGATTCACCGTCTGGCGGCAACGGTCGAAGAAATTCTCTATCCGGCGATGGAAGACCGCGTACTCGACCTGATGATCGGCGAAGGTCCGTCGGCACGTTCGGTGCGGATCGACCTGCCACCGTTCACGCTCGTTGGGGCGACAACACGCTCCGGCCTGGTCAGCCAGCCGCTGCGGGACCGTTTTGGTATTCCTGTGCGGCTGATCTTCTATACCGAAGAAGAATTATTGTCGGTCGTCAGCCGGGCGGCGCGCCTGCTCGATCTGGCGCTGACCGAGGATGGCGCGCGCGAAATTGCCCGTCGTTCACGTGGAACGCCGCGCATCGCCGGGCGGTTGTTGCGGCGGGTGCGTGATTTCGCCAGCACGCGCGGCAAGGATGCGGACCGTCCCGTCGATCGCAGCTTCGCCGATCAGACGCTGCGGCGGCTGGAGGTCGATAATCTCGGGCTCGATGCCCAGGATCGCCGTTATCTGTGGATGATCGCCGATCTGTATCGTGGCGGCCCGGTCGGCATCGAAACGCTGGCCGCCGGGCTTTCCGAAGCACGCGACACACTCGAAGATGTGGTCGAGCCCTATCTGATCCAGACTGGCCTCATCGCGCGCACCGCGCGCGGACGCGTGCTGAACGGGCCGGGGTGGGCACATCTTGGCCTGAAGCCCCCGGCAAGCCAAACCATGCTGCCGCTGGAAGAAGAATAGCCTCTTCAGGCGTTTTCGGGCTTGCGCTCTCGCCGGATAGCAAGGCCGATCAGCCCGAAACCGGACACCATCAACCCCCAGCTCGCGGGCTCCGGCACACCCGGAAGCGGAACGGGTGTACGGTTCCCACTGAGACCACCGTCGCCACCGCCACGATTGCCGCCGCCGGAGCCTCCGCCGCCATAACCACCCCCGAAAAACGGAGTCCCGCCCGCAATCGTTGGAGAACTGATGCCGGGCTCCATACCCAACGCGCCCAGCGGTACTGCCGGGGCGCAATCGATCATGCCCGCCGGCTTCGCGGCAGGAACTGTCGCCGCCTTTACCGCCGACCGCGGTGCTTTCGGCTTTGCAGCGGACTTGTGCGCAACGCGCTTTACCGCAGGCGCCGTTTGTTGGACGGCCACTACGCTTCCAGCTCCTACTCCGCCAGCGAGAAGCAGACCGCAAATTTCCCTGAAACCCATCATACGCTTACCCGTACAAAATGTGCTCACCAAACAGCCGTTCACCGATTAAGCCGGCCCGGGACTGCACGGTCATTATTGACCGTCACATTAATGTGGTGATGAAAGAAAATTGAAACAATGGCTGCTAACAAAAAAGTGTGTAAATGCAAGTCAATACTGTTAACGTATTAACCTTTATTTGAATAGCGCCGAGCCGATGCGAATGTGCGTGGCTCCCAGTGCCGCCGCGATATCATAATCCCCGCTCATACCCATACTTAGCAGCGGCAATTTATGCCGTCGTGACAATTTGGCCAGCAGGGCAAACCATGGCGACGGCTCCTGATCCGCGGGCGGGACCGTCATCAGCCCCGATATTGTCAGCCCGGCATCCGCCGCTCTCTCCAGCAATGCGGGCAAATCCTCCACCGTAACCCCGCCTTTTTGCGTTTCGCCTGCGAGATTCACCTGAATGAACAGCGTCGGTCGCCGTCCGCTCCCGGCAATTGCCCGCGCCAGCGCCGCGATAAGGGACGGTCGATCGACACTATGAATGGCATCAAACAACTGGACTGCTTCCGCCGCCTTGTTCGATTGCAACTGGCCGACCATGTGCAATTCCACATCGGGAAACTCCGCCCGCAGCGCCGGCCATTTCGCTTGCGCTTCCTGCACGCGATTTTCCCCGAAAAGACGGTGCCCGGCGATTAACAGGGGGCGGATAGCGTCCGCGTCCGCCGTTTTGCAAATGGCGATCAGCGCGGGCGGCTTGTGGCCACCGGCCCGCGCGGATGCGGCGGCGCGACGGGTGATCGCCTGCAATCGTTCGGCGGAATCGCCTTCCGGCGCGGACAGGGTTAACGGCGTGGCCTTCTTCATCCAGGCAGCTTATAGGCAAGCAATATGGCCAGAACCAGGCAAATGCTTCCCCGCCTCTGGTTGATGACGGACGAACGGCTGGGCGGCCTTTCCCCCGACGATCCATTGTGGCGGGCAGTCGCCCGGTTGCCGCGCGGGGCCGGCATCGTGTTGCGCCATCATGGCTGGCCGCAGAAACAACGCCGCCAACTGGCGAAGGCGCTGCGGCAGGAGGCGCAGCGGCGCGGTCTGGTGCTGGTGGCGGCAAGGCCACGGGGGCTGGGGCGGATGGACGGCGTGCATTGGCATCGTGGCGCGCCCGCGCATCGTAGCGGGGTGATTACCGCATCGGCCCACAATGCCCGCGAAGTGCGCGATGCGGTCCGCCGGGGGGCAATGCTGGTTTTTCTGTCACCTGTCTTCCCGACGCGCAGTCATCCCGGTGCGGCCAGCCTCGGGCCGTTGCGGTTCGGCCTCATCCGGCGCGGTATCGATGCGCCCGTCATTGCGCTCGGCGGCATGGATGAACAGCGCTGGCGGCGGCTGCTATCGCTCGGCGCGGATGGCTTTGCCGCGATTGATTATTGGGCGGATTTTGCCGATTGCGGGCGCAAGATCGTCAGCAGCGCCTGCCAGCCGGGAATGTCGCCGGGTGAAGATGGCTGTTTGATGGCGCGTTCGCCTGCCAGCATCGCCGCCAGCGCCTGACGGATACGCGCCGCTGGCCATTGGGCCAGCGCGGCGGCAAACGCATCCTGTTCCTTCCAGAACACGGGCGGCCGCAGCGCCTTGACCGCGGCGGCGGGTGGTGTGCCGCGATCCATGGCGGCGCGCGCCTCCGCCATTTGCAGCAGACGACGCGCCATGGCGCGCAACGCAGGAATAGCGCTGGTTCCCGTCAACAGGCGCAATTGCCGTTCCACCGCTGTGGGATTACCGCCGGTCAGCGCCGCCACCAGCGCGAACATATCATCTTCCGCGCTCTCTGCTCCCAGCAAATGCAGATGGTCGGCCTCCAGCCGCTGCGGTTGTTCGGGCGACGCATCGAGATACAGTGCGAATTTCTGCAACTCGGACGCGAGGATGCCAAGATCGTTGTTCGATGTCGCCAGCAACCGCTCGCCGACGCCCGGCGCCAGCGTCAGGCCCTGCCCGCGCGCGGCATCTGTCAGCCAGCGCGCCGCGTCCCGGCCCTCCAGCGGGTAGGATAGCAGGATACGCACATTGTCCGCCGTTTCCGCGCGTTTGCGCAAATTGCTGGATTTCGCCAGATCGCCTGCCGTCATCACCACCGGATTGCCTGCCGCCGGTGCATTGAGCAGCAGCTCCACGGCTTCACGGACGCCCTCCCCCGCCCCGGTTACGCGAATGGCGCGCGCGCCGCCGAACATCGACACGCTCGCCGCCTCATCCGCGAGTATCGCAGGGTCGGCGGCAAGGCCGGATGCCGGCAGATCGGTAATCGCCATCGGGTCCGCCGGGTCGGCGAACGCCGCCAATGCCCGCCGCGCGGCATTTTCGGAGGCGGATATATCCGGACCGGCGAACAGCCACAGGCGGATGGCAGGGTCGGGCTTTGCGAGCGCGCGGTCGAGGTCGCCGCGACGGATACTGGTCACGGCTGCTGGCGCACTTCCAGCGCGATGCGGGCGACGATCTGGTCCGCGACCGTTTCCGCCAGACGTTCCAGCGCGCTGGTTTCAGCGGCAACCACGGCATATTCGGATGTCACCACATCAATCCCGGCATCAGCCCCGGCGGTGGCGTCGAGCAACTGCGCGCCGGATTCGAGATCGAGCAACTGGTAACGGGCGCGCAAGGTTCGCCGTTCGCGAATGATCGAGTTATCACCACGCACCCCGAAACCGTCAATGTGATCGTCCAGCTTCACCACCAGCCGATAGCGACTGTCGCCATTCGGCTGGAGCCGGGAAACCAGCCGGTCCCGCACGAGAAATCCGGAACGTTCGAGAATGGGCGCGACCTCGATTGCCGCCAGCCGCGCCGCCGCCGGACCGCTGTTTCCGCCGGAATAGACCGGCGCGAGCTGGCAACCGGCCAGAGACAACAGCAGCAGGGCGACGAGCCACCTCACAGGACGATATTCACCAGGCGTCCGGGAACGACAATCAGCTTCTTCGGGGGCGCCCCATTGACCAGCGCCGCAACCTTCGGCAGCGCCAGCGCCGCCGCGCGCACCGCTTCCTGATCGCTGTCTTGCGGCAAGGACATGCGATCCCGCATCTTGCCATTGACCTGCACCGCATAAATGACTTCCGCATCCGCCAGCAGTGCCGGATCGGCAACCGGCCAGGAGGCGTTGGCGATCAGCCCTTCATGGCCTCCACGCGCCCAGATTTCCTCGGCAATATGCGGCACCATGGGCGCCGCCAGCAACAGCAGGATGCGCGCGGCTTCCCGGCGGGACGGGCCAGCGGGCGCTTTTTCGATGGCATTGACCAGCGCATAGGCATGGGCAACGGCCTTGTTGAATTGCAGCCGGTCGATGTCGTGGGTGATACTGTCGATAGTTTTGTGGGCCAGCCGCAACAGATCGGTATCGGTTGCATCCCCGGCTTCGGCGGCAAGGTCCGCCACGCGCCACAAACGCTGCACGAAGCGCGATGCGCCTTCGATGCCAGACAGCGACCACGCGAGATCGCGTTCGGGCGGGCTGTCGGACAGCATGAACCAGCGCACCGCATCCGCGCCATAACGGTCGAGAATGGAGTCGGGGTCGACGATATTCTTCTTCGACTTCGACATTTTCTCGGCGCGGCCATGGGTGACCGGCGCGCCCGTCGTCCGCTCGATCCAGACTTCGTCGCGTTTTTCGACCTCGCCCGGTTCCAGCCAGCGCCCTTCGCTGTCCTTGAACGTCTCGTGCGTGACCATGCCCTGCGTGAACAGGCCGCGGAACGGCTCTACTACGCCGATCTTGCCGATATGCGCCAGCGCGCGGGTGAAGAAACGCGCGTAGAGCAGGTGCAGAATCGCATGTTCGACGCCGCCGATATAATGGGCGACGGGCAGCCAGGATTCAGCCTCGGCACGGTCAAACGGGCGGTCCGCCGGCTGGCTGGCGAAGCGGATGAAATACCAACTGGAATCGACGAAAGTGTCGAGCGTGTCCGTCTCCCGCCGGGCGGGCTTTCCACATGCGGGGCAGTCCACATGCCGCCAGGTCGGATGACGATCGAGCGGATTACCAGGCCGGTCGAAGCTGACGTCTTCGGGAAGCTTTACCGGCAGATCGGCGTGCGGCACCGGCACGGGGCCGCAGGCGTCGCAATGGATGATGGGGATCGGCGTGCCCCAATAGCGCTGCCGCGAAACGCCCCAGTCCCGCAGCCGGAATATCGTGGTGCCGGTGCCCCAGCCCTGCCCTTCGGCGCGGGCGATCACATCGGCTTTGGCGGCTTCCACTTCCATCCCGTCGAGGAAGCCGGAATTCACCAGCTTGCCGGGGCCGGTATATGCCTCGTCGTCGATGGCGATATTTTCTTCGCCTGCGGGTGCGACCACGCGGGTAACGGGAAGCTGATATTTGCGCGCGAAGTCCAGGTCGCGCTGGTCGTGCGCCGGGCAGCCGAAAATCGCCCCCGTACCATATTCCATCAGCACGAAATTGGCGATGAAAACCGGCAAAGACCGGCCATCCTGCAACGGATGCAGCACGGACAGCCCGGTATCGAAGCCGCGTTTTTCCGCCGTTTCAATCTCTTCGGCGGAAGTGCCTGAATGACGGCATTGTGCGATGAATTCTGCCGCCGCCGGGTTGGTTTCCGCGATCGCGGCAGCCAGCGGATGATCGATGGCAACCGCGGCGAAACTCGCGCCAAACAACGTATCGGGACGGGTCGTGAAGACGTCGAAACCATCCGGCACGCCGGCGGGTGCGTCGGCGATAGAGAAGCGAAACTGCAAACCTTGCGATTTGCCGATCCAGTTTTCCTGCATCAGCCGGACTTTCTCCGGCCATTCGGTCAGTTTCTCCAGATCCGCCGCCAGTTCTTCGGCGAAATCGGTTATTTTCAGAAACCACTGCGTCAGTTTGCGCCGTTCAACCGGCGCGCCCGAGCGCCAGCCCCTGCCATCGATCACCTGTTCATTGGCCAGGACCGTCATATCGACGGGATCCCAGTTCACCCAGGCGTCGCGGCGGGTGACAAGACCTGCAGCATACAGGTCGAGGAACAGCGCCTGTTCATGGCCATAATATTCCGGCTCGCAGGTCGAAAGCTCGCGGCTCCAATCAATGGAAAGGCCAAGGCGCTTCAACTGGGCCTTCATCGCCGCGATATTGGCGCGGGTCCACTCGCCCGGATGCACCTTGCGCTCCATCGCGGCATTTTCGGCAGGCATGCCGAAACTGTCCCAGCCCATCGGATGCAGCACATCATGCCCCTGCATCCGCCGCGCCCGCGCAATCACATCACCCATCGTGTAATTGCGCACATGGCCCATGTGGATGCGACCGGAGGGATAGGGAAACATCTCCAGCACGAAAGTGCGCGGCCGGTCCGTCGTGGTTCCGGCGCGGAACACACCTTCCTGTTCCCAGCGTTGCTGCCAGCGGAAATCGGTGCTGGCGGGGTCGAATCCTTCCTTCATGCCCGCGGGACCGTCGGTCAATTGGCGGCCCAGGCGGCCTGACGCAGGTCGCGGGCTTTTTCGAGAATAATTTCTTCCAGCCGTTGCACGGTGCCGGCGCGTACCGGCGCATCTGTCCACTGGCCATTCTCGTTGATCTGCCGTGCTACTGAAACCTGCACTGCGTCCGCGCGCAAGGCGCCATCCAGAATGGCCACCGTCACCTTCATGCGTTCATTCGGGGCATTGGGATTTTGATACCAGTCCCCGATGATGACGCCGCCCGCCGAATCGGTCTGCGTCAGGGGCATGAACTGCATGGTTTCCAGAGCCGCGCGCCACAAATAGCTGTTGACGCCAATCGTCATCAGCCGCGTGTCCTCAGCCAGCGCGCGCGGCGAATCTTTCTTGCCGCACGCAGCAACCGCCACCAGCGCCAGCATCAGAAAACCGGCCTTCCCGATCGACATCATCCCGTTTCCAGTCAAGCCAAACTCCCGTCGCCCTTGCATCATCGCAAACCGGCCTCCGCGCAACTGGCTTGCCCGGCGACACCTTCACCGTCGCGCCATAAGGCTGTAACGGCTTTTTCGCAACTGCCACCGACTGCAGGATGGCGCCCGGGTTGCACGATACAGCCGGGCGTGGCATTGATGCCTCCAGGCGTGCAACGATGCGCCGCCCAAAAAAATGTGGGCAAAATGCAACAGGATTGCAACAAAAAGGGACCATGTAACGGGAATTAGGCGAATCGCTGTGTCAAGGCGTGGGCTTTACAACCGATATGGCGTATTGGGTGGAAGTGATGGAACGGGTAGTTGAGTCTTGTGGGGCAAAGCGCGTTTTTCTGCGGGGGGCAGGGACGATAGCTGTTGCGCTGGTGGCAGTGCTGCTGCCAGCCACCGGAACTCTCGCCAGTTCTGAAAAAGTAACGGGCAGCAATAGCAGCATTGGCTATCGCGCGAAGCAGACGGAAAGCTTCGCAGCCTTCGCACCGCCTGCGCTCGGCTCTATCGATGTCAGCAAATTTGCCTTTACCGCCCCTGGCGCTGTTCCGGGTCGCTCATCGACGCCGCGCACCCAGGTGGATGAGCGCAGTTTCAGTTTCACGCCTTCGGGCACGCAGGAGCGGAACCGGAAGGGACTGTCCATCGGAGTCACGACCCGTAGTCTGACGCCCGCCACAGCTTCCGCCCGCGCCGCTGAAGCCCAGGTGTCGCCGGGCGTCGCGCCGTCCGGTTATAATGTCGATCTGTCCGTCGGTTACAATGGTTTCTCTGTCAGCGGCGGGGTCGCCCGCGTCGATGCAGGCGTGAGTGGCGGGGAAAAGCGCGGCGCGGACGTCGGCGTCAGCTATGCCGGGCGCAACTGGAAAACCGGGGTGCGCGCCAGCGTCGAGCGCGGCTCCAGCCTGCCGGTCGCCGCGGATCTTTTGGGCAACAGCTATGGCGTAGAAGCCAGCGGTGCCCTGTCCCTGTCTCCGGGTATTTCAGTCGGTGGTTCATTGCGTTATCGCATGGCTCCACAAAACCCGACGCCGCTCGATCCGTCGAAGGATGAACGGGCCGTATTGGTGGGCGGCGCGGTCGCCTTCTGATCCACCGCCGATTTGCCCCGGACTGACAAGCGCCGCATGGATAGTGGGTGCATTTTTGCTGACGACTGCGTAGAGATGGCGTGATGAACGCCTCGACGCCTGCCCCTGACCCTTCCTCGACACCCCGGCGCCCTGTCCTTGCGCGCATTCCGCGCGTTGTGGGGATCGCCGCCATTGGCCTGCTTGTATTTGGCGTTCTCGCCATTGCTGCCTTGTGGTTTCTGGTCGGCAGGGGTTTGCCGGATGCGGCAAGCCTCGCCACCTACCAGTCGCCGCTACCAGGCATGGTACGCGCCGCCGACGGCACACCGGTGCATAGCTATGCGCGGGAACGGCGCATTTTCATGCCTTATGAAGAGATTTCGCCACAGGTAATCCAGGCCTTCATTTCAGCAGAGGATAAAACCTTCTTCACACATGAGGGTCTGGATTATGCCGGGATCATCTCGGCGGTGTTCACCAACTTGCGCAACCTCGGCGAGCGTCGTCCGGTCGGCGCCTCGACTATTACACAGCAGGTGGCGAAAAACCTGCTGCTAACCAATGAATTGTCGATGATGCGGAAGATCCGCGAAGCTATCCTTGCGCGGCGGATCGAAAGACAGTTCACCAAGGAACAGATTCTCGAACTTTACCTCAACGAAATATTCCTGGGGCGTAACGCCTATGGCATCGAGGCAGCATCCCAGAGTTATTTCGGCAAAAGCGTTACCGAGATCGGCTATCCGGAGGCGGCCTTTCTGGCAGGATTGCCGAAGGCCCCGTCCAATTATAATCCGGACCGGTATCCAGACCGTGCTACCGAACGCCGCAATTATGTTCTGACGGAACTGGCGCGGAACGGTTATCTGACCAGCGCGCAATCCGCGCAATACCAGGCCCTGCCGCTGGGAACGGGCCATTTCCGCCCTGCTCTCGTCGCCAACGACATGGGTGGCTCCGGCGGATATTTTTTCGAGGAAATCCGCCGGCAGCTAATCGAGAAATTTGGTGAGGACGCCAAAGACGGTCCCAATAGCGTCTATGCGGGCGGCATCTGGGTACGCGCAACCATAGATCCGGTGATCCAGGCAGCAGCCGAAAAAGCCTTGCGCGACGGCCTGGTGCGCTACGACCGGAATCGCGGCTGGCGCGGTCCGGCGGCCACCATCGAACTCGGGCAGGATTGGGAACGACGTCTTGCCGCGAAAAATCTGGGCGTCGGTTATCCGGAATGGCGCGCGGCGGTGATCCTGAGGCGCGCCTCCGACGGGTTCGACATCGGTTTCACCGATGGCTCCAAAGGCTATTTGCCCAACGGCAATGCCGGTATGCAGCGCGGCGGTGTGCCAGCATGGCAGCAATTACGCCCGGGCGACGTGGTGCCCGTTACCCGCGCCAACGCCAGCAGCTATGCCCTGCGCCAGATTCCCGAAATTTCCGGCGCACTGGTGGTGCAGGAGCCGGATACTGGTCGTGTACTGGCGATGGTAGGCGGTTTCGATATCCGTCAATCCAGTTTCAACCGCGCAACCCAGGCGATGAGACAGTCCGGTTCGGCCTTCAAGCCGTTCGTCTATGCCGCCGGGCTGGACAACGGCATGACTCCGGCGTCGATGGTATCGGATGCGCCCTACTGCGTGTTCCAGTCGGTACGGCTGGGACGCAAATGTTTCCGCAATTTCGGCGGTAATTATGCCGGCACCCAGACGATGCGTTGGGGCCTCGAACAATCGCGCAACCTGATGACGATTCGTGTCGCCCACAAGGCCGGCATGGACAATGTCGTGAAGCTGGCCAAAGACCTGGGCGTTGGCGAATATGATCCGGTGCTCGCCATCGCGCTGGGGGCGGGTGAAACCACGCCGATGAAACTGGTCAACGGCTATTCCATGCTGTTCAATGGCGGCAAGCGGGTGGAACCGGTCCTGTTCGATCTGGTCCAGGATCGCAATGGCAAAACTATTTATCGTGCAGACCCGCGCCCCTGCGAGGGCTGCAACGCGCCCGAATGGCGCGGCGGCGGCATGCCGCGCCCGGCGGATATCCGTCAACAGGCGCTGGATGCACGTACTGCTTATCAGGTGACACATATGCTGGAAGGCGTGATCGAACGTGGCACGGCGCGCATGTTGCAACCGCTGGGCATTCCGATTGCCGGCAAGACCGGTACCACCACCGGCCCGCGCGATGTGTGGTTTGTCGGGGGCACGCCGCATTTCGTGGCTGGTCTGTATGTCGGTTATGACCAGCCCGAGAATCTGGGCGGCTGGATGCAGGGCGGCTCCTTCGCCACACCGATCTGGCGAAATTTCTATGAGACCGCTTTCAAGGATAATGCCCCCGCACCGGACCCGTTCCTGGCGCCCGCAGGCGTACGCATGGTGCGCATCGACCGCCGTTCGGGTCGCCGCGTCTATGGCGCATGGCCCGGCGGGGAACCGCGCGCGTCGGTAATCTGGGAAGCCTTCAAGCCTGAATCCGAGCCGCGCCGCATCCAGCGCGCCGAGGCACAAAGCGATGTGATCGCGCCGGCACCGCAAGCACGCGTGCGTACCGACAGCGACTTCCTGCGCGGCAGCGGCGGGATTTACTGATCGTCAGGCGGCGAGCAGGTTATCCGCATTCAGGGGCCGCAAGCCGCTGAGAAACTGATCCGTACAATTCTGCCAGTCGTAACGGCGACCCTCGGCGACGCAGGCCTCGCGGTCGGCGGTCAGCGCCATGCGGATAGCCGCGCCCAGATCCGCATCCAGGGCACCGATTCGTGCCCCCGCGCGTCCGTCGGGGCCGAGGCCATCGGCGCCTACCACATCCAGTGGACCAGGCACCGGGCAGGCCGCAACGGGTATGCCACTGGCCAGCGCCTCCACCATCACCATTCCGAATGTATCGGTCAGGCTGGGGAAAACGAGGCAATCGGCGGAAGCGTAGGCAGCGCCAAGCTCCACGCCATGCAGCGCGCCGGTGAAAACCGCATCCGGATAGCTGCGTTCCAGCCGCGCGCGCGCCGGACCATCGCCGACGACCACGCGCGTGCCTGACACCGGCACGGACAGGAAAGCGCCGATATTCTTTTCCGCCGCCACCCGGCCAACATGCAACAATATGGGGCGCGGCAAATGTACAAAGCGCCCGTCGGCGGCATCCGGCGAGAACAGGGAAAGATCGACCCCGCGTGACCAGCGGTGCGTTTGCGGCAAGCCATGGGCTTGCAGTTCGCGCTGCAAGGTGCCGGTGGCGGCGAAAATCGCTTCGGCAGCCCCGTGAAAACGCCGCAGGGCTGGCCAGAAACAGCGCGCTGGCAAACCGGTCCGCACCGCCAGATAATCGGGGAAGCGGGTGTGAAAGGAAGTGGTGAACCGCAAGCCACGCTTCAGGCACCAGCTGCGTGCCGCCCAGCCCAGCGGCCCCTCGGTGGCGATATGAATGGCATCCGGTACGAATTCGGCCAGCTGCCGCGCCAGCGACCGGCCGCAGCCGATCGCCAGGCGAATGTCGGGATAGGTGGGGCATGGAATGGTCGTGAAGCGGTCCGGCGTCAACGTCAGCACTTCCATCCCCCGCTCGCGCAGGATTTTGGTCGTCGTGGTCAGCGTGCGAACGACGCCATTCACCTGCGGCGCCCAGGCGTCCGTGATCAGCGCGATCCTCATGCGGGAACCGGCGCAAGCTGCGGTCGGCTGCGCGTCTCTCGCCCGTCCCTGCGGGCCAGCTCCATTTCGCGATGGTGCGCAGCCCAATCGATGATTTCCATGGACCCATCGGCATTTTCAACAAGCGCCGTGCAGCTTTCGACCCAGTCTCCATCATTGTAATAAGTGATGTCGCCGAACTGGCGAATTTCAGCTGAATGGATATGACCGCAAACTACGCCGTCCACCCCGCGTTCACTGGCTGCGCGCGCGACAACTTCCTCGTATCTGGAAATGAACTGGACGGCGTTCTTGACCTTTTTCTTCAGATGCCCGGCGAGTGACCACCAGGGAAGGCCAAACTGGCGACGGATAATGTTTACATAACGATTGCTCCGCAGCAGCAAGGTATAGGCCTTGTCCCCGAGAAAGGCGAGCCAGCGGGCATAAAGCATCACATTATCGAACTGGTCGCCATGCAGCACCAGCAATCTCCGGCCATCGGCCGTCATGTGGATTTCTTCAAAGGACAACTCCACGCCGCCGAAATTAAGGCCGGTATAATCCCGCATCATTTCATCATGATTGCCCGGGACATAAACGACGCGGGTGCCGTGCGCGGCCATTTTCAATACGCGGCGGATAACTTCATTGTGTGCCGGCGGCCAATACCAGCCTTTGCGCAAGACCCAGCCGTCGATGATGTCCCCAACCAGGTAAAGCGTTTCACATTCTACACTGCAGAGGAAATCATACAGCATTCCGGCGTTGCAACCGACGGTGCCAAGGTGCGTATCGGAAATCCAGATGGTTCGAAACTTCAGGCGTGGCGCACGAATTTCTGCCCCGCCGCCATCTTTTTCGAGCAACCAGCCAGGCAGGACCGGTTTTCCATTCCGGACCGGACCATCCCCAAAGGCCCGGGCGGAAGGAGCAGGCATGGATGCCATAGCGCGCATCTCCATGAAGCTTCGAATCGAGCAAGCATTATCGCCCCGTGATGACAGCTATGCGAACAGAGCGATGACAAATGTGCGACAAACCGGCGCAAAATGTCGCAGTAAAGGCGATGACAGCAGCAGATACAGCCGCCATACTGCTCCGCCCATCACAAGGAACCGAAGGGGAGAAAGTCGCTGAAGAGTATCGCAGTGTACAGCATGAAAGGTGGCGTCGGCAAAACGACATTGGCGGTCAGTCTCGCCCATGCGGCAGCGACCCGTTCGTGCCGGCGGACCCTGTTATGGGATCTGGATGCGCAAGGAGGCGCCACCTGGATTCTGGGCGCACCGGGCAAGAGCCTGGCGGCGCGGGCGCGGGAGGTGATCGAGCGCGATATCGACCCTGCCGAACGCATTGTGCAAACTGCCGTTCCCCGCCTCGACCTGCTCGGTGCGGACGCATCGTTGCGCGGGCTGGATGCGCTGTTTGCGGAACTGGAGCGCAAAAAGCGGCTGCGCCGGTTGCTCGATACGCTGGCCGAACGCTATGACCGGATCATCCTCGATTGCCCGCCAGGGCTCGGGCCGACAAGCGAGCAGGTCATCCGGGGTGTATCGCTCATTCTGGTGCCGGTGATTCCATCCACCCTGTCCCTCCGGGCAGCGGGTGAGGTGCGGGATTATCTGCATCTCAACCACAAGGGCAAGCCGCCCTTGCTGCCGCTGTTCAATATGGTCGACAAGCGACGGGCGCTGCACCGCGCGACGCTGGCCGAACAGCCAGACTGGCCAGCGATCCCGATGGCGAGCGCGGTGGAGCGCATGGCCGATGAACATGCGTCGGTGCTGGCCTATGCGCCCAGGTCGGCGGCGTCCCGCGCCATTGCCGATCTGTGGGTGACGGTCGAGCGGCAACTCACGCGGCAGGAAGATTGATCAGCGCGGCAGCTTGTTATCCTTGGGGAAGCCCTGCGGCGGCAGACGCCCGCTGCCTGCCCGGTTGCCCAGCCAGGGGGTGAGGTCGGTTTCGGTGCGGGTACGGGCGGATTCGCCACCCAGTTTCCAGCTCAGCCCGTCCGCCAGTTTCAGTGTCATGATGTCGGACAGGCTGCCGTCACGATATTTCTGCAATGCCACGCCCTGCCCGCGCGTCATCATCGGCAGGGTTTCCAACGGGAAAATCAACAGTTTGCGATTTTCGCCGATGACTGCGACATGATCATGTTCAGCGGGAACAGGGATCGCCGCCACCAGCGTCTGTTCCGGTTTCAGATTCATCACCTGCCGGCCCTTACGGGTTTCAGCGAGAAGATCGTCGGAATTGGCGATAAAGCCGCGTCCGTCGCTTGCCGCCAGCAGCCAGCGTTGTCCGGGGCGATAAGGCAACGCCGTCACCAGCGTGTCGCCAGCCGGAAAATCGACCATCAGCGACAAGGGCTCACCAAATCCGCGCCCGCCCGGCAGATCATTGGCGGAAAGCATGAAGAAGCGCCCGCCCGAGGCCGCCAGCAGCAATTTGTCCACGGTTTCCGCGTGGAAGGCGCAACCCGGGCCATCGCCCTCCTTGAACTTCAGATTGTCGATCGCGGCCGCTTCGGTATGCCCCTTCATCGCCCGCACCCAGTTTTTGGCGGAGATAATCACCGTCAGCGGTTCGCGTTCGATCATTGCCTCGGCAGACAAGGGCGTAACCGCGGGCGCTGCGGCAAAGCCGGTGCGGCGGCGACCGAGCGCTGTATCCGGCGCATAGATTTTGGCGAGGCTGTTCAGTTCCGCCTTCAGCGCGGTGCGCTGGCGCGCGGGCGAAGCGACGAGGGCATCGAGCTTCGCCTGTTCCGCGCTTAATTTCTCCTGCTCCTGGCGGATGGCGATTTCTTCCAGCCGGCGCAGCGAGCGCAGACGCATATTGAGGATGGCTTCCGCCTGGCGATCCGTCAAACCGTAGCGGGCGATCAGTTCCGCTTTCGGGTCATCTTCCTCGCGGATGATGCGGATTACCTCGTCGATGTTGAGATAGACGATCAGATAACCGGCCAGAAGTTCCAGCCGGTCGGCGATAGCGGCCAGCCGGTGGCGGCTGGCCTTCACCAGCACATCCTGGCGGTGATCGAGCCAGGCCTGCAACAATGCTTTCAGCCCCAGAACCTGCGGCGTGCGATCCGGTAACAACACATTGAGATTGATGGAAATCCGCATCTCCAGATCGGACATGCGGAACAGGCTTTCCATCAGCATGTCGGGCTCGACGGTGCGCGCACGCGGCACGAGAACGAGGCGAATTTCCGTATCGCTCTCGTCCCGCACATCTTCCAGAATCGGCAATTTCCGGTCGGCGATCAGACCGGCGATCTGTTCGATCAGCCGCGCTTTTGGCAGACCCCAGGGGATTTCATGGACGACAATCGCCCAGGTGCCGCGCCCCTGTTCCTCCACCTGCCAGCGCGCCCGCAGCCGCACCGGCCCGCGACCTGTCGCATAGGCCTCACGCAGGGATTCCGGCGATTCGACGATGATCCCGCCGGTGGGGAAATCCGGTCCGGGCATAACCGCGAGTATTTCTTCCAGGATGGTCGCCGGATCGTTCAGCAGCAGGGTGGCGGCGGCGGCGATTTCCGCGACATTGTGCGGCGGGATGGAAGTCGCCATGCCAACCGCGATGCCCGATGCGCCATTGGCCAGCAGATTGGGGAAGGCGGCAGGGAATACCTCCGGTTCCTCCTCCTCGCCATTATATGTGGGGCGGAAACCGACAGTTTCCTCGTCCACGCCTTCCATCAGCAGGGTGGCGGCGCGGGTCAGCCGCGCTTCGGTGTAACGCATGGCGGCGGCGTTATCGCCATCGACATTGCCGAAATTACCCTGCCCGTCCACCAGCGGATAGCGCAGCGAAAAATCCTGGGCGAGCCGTACCAGCGCATCATAAACGGACTGGTCGCCATGCGGGTGATACTTACCGATGACGTCGCCGACGACGCGGGCGCATTTTTTATAGGCAGACGCAGGATCGAGCCGCAGCAATCGCATCGCCCACAGCAGCCGGCGATGCACGGGCTTCAGCCCGTCGCGCACGTCCGGCAAGGATCGGGCGGTGATGGTGGACAGCGCATAGACGAGATAACGGTCGGAAAGCGCGGTCCCAAAGGGCGATTCAACGATTCCGGCATCGGCCTGTGGTTCGGGACTCATGGCCGCTCCTTTAGACGTCAGGCGCTCCCGTGCCAACCCGTTCCCTTGATGTTCCAAGAAAATCGGCGCGCGCCGCCGCCAGGCGCGGGTGGCTGTCGAACCAGTGACGTGCGAGGAAAAAGCCTGTCAGCGCCAGCGCCGCATCCGTATCGCCAGCGGTGGGAGAAGCGCCGGACAGCAGAAACGCGGGCAGGGGCAACAGCCGCCCGGCCCAGGGCTGGCCAGCGGCTTTGGCCCGACTGACGGCGCGTCCGCTGTGTGGTGATACGAACGCCAGATCATCCGCCGGGCCACCCAGCGCACATTGGCCGAGATCCAGGCCCAGACCTTCCTCGGACAGAAGCAACAGTTCAAAACGGGCGGTGGCGGCACGGGCTTCGGCAGGTGAAATACCCGCGTCCAGGCCCGCCAGCAGTGCATCCAGCGCTGCCGCCAGGCGCGGATGAGGCATGGCCTCCGAAAGCGTTTCCGACGTCAATAAAGTGAGCCAGGAAAGCGTTGCCGTCGCCTTTGTGTCGAACATGATCAGCGCCCGCGCGGCAACCGATTCCACCGTTGCCGATGGCAATTGCCCCTCCGAGCGAGCCGTCAGCGACAGCGCCACGCGGCTACCCGGCTGGATCAGCGCCCGTCGGCTGCGTCCCCGCGCACCCGGAACATAGCCGGCGCGCAGTCCATGCTGAAAGGTAAGAAAACGCACTACCGCCCCATGTTCGCCATGGGGCAGAGCGGTCAGAACCAGCGCGTCATCCGCAATCCGCAGCATGGCATGGTTCCAGACCTATTCCACCCAGTCGATGCCCAGATCGCGCCATACATGCCGGTCTTCCGCCCAGCCAGGTTTCACCTTCACATGCAGAAACAGATGCACGCGGCGGTCCAGCATTTCTTCCATCTGGTGGCGCGCGGCCTCCCCTATGGCCTTGATGCGCGCACCTTTCGCGCCCACGACGATGGCTTTCTGGCTGTCCCGTTCCACAAGGATCTGCTGGTGTACGGCGGCGGAGCCATCGGGCCGGTCCTCGAACTTTTCGCAATGGACGGCGGTGGCATAGGGCAGTTCCTGACCGAGTTGCAGGAAGAGTTGCTCGCGCACCAGTTCGGACGCCAGCATGCGCGACGGCAGATCGGTCAACTGGTCTTCGGGGAACAGCCACGGCCCTTCCGGCACGGCGGCGGCCAGCGCCCGCTTCAGATCGGCGACGCCATCGCCATCGCGGGCGGAAACCATGAAAGTTTCGGCAAACGGCAGCAGGACATTGGCTTCGGCGGCCAACGTCAGCAGCCTCCCCTTGTCGGTGGCGTCCACCTTGTTCAGCACCAGCCATTTGGGCGTGTGCCGTTCCGCCAGCCGCCCGAATAACGCCAGCACTTCCTCCCGCAAACCAGCCTTCGCATCGACCACGGCAAGAATGATATCGGCATCCGCCGCGCCATCCCAGGCTGATTGCACCATGGCGCGGTCCAGCCGACGCTTTGGTTGAAACAGGCCAGGCGTATCAACCAGCATCAGCTGCGACTGGCCCTCCATGGCAACGCCCATCAACCGCACACGCGTCGTCTGCACTTTCGGACTGACGATGGCGACCTTCTGGCCGACCAGCGCGTTCACCAGCGTCGATTTGCCGGCATTGGGCGCGCCGATCAGCGCGATGACACCGGCGCGGGTGGAGGTGTCCGCCATCAAAGTCCGCGTTCCGACAGAAACAGTTGCGCGGCACGGGTTTCGGCTTCCTGTTTGGAGCCGCCTTCAGCCTCCAGCGGTTCGAGATCGCCGATGGTCAGCCGCACGCGGAATACGGGGCTGTGATGCGGACCGGATCGGCGCACCAGTTCATAGGACGGCGGGCGCAGACTACGGCCCAGCGCCCATTCCTGCACCGCCGATTTCGGATGCTTGGCATGCGAAGTCGTGTCGGCGAAATAGGGTTCCCACACGCGCGTCACCAGCTGTTCGACGGCAGCGGTGCCGCAGGCGAGATAGATTGCGCCCAGAAGCGATTCCATCACATCGCCCAGAATATTGTCACTGTCCGCACCGCCATCGGCGCGTGCCTGGCTGTTCAGCCGGACGTAATCCGGCACACCCAGCGTGCGGGCGACCGCGGCGCAGGTTTCACGGCTGACAAGATGGTGGATACGGCGGGAAAGCTTGCCTTCGGATTCATCGGGGAAACGGTGGTAAAGCTGAACGGCGATGATCGCCGCCAGAATCCGGTCTCCCAGAAACTCCAGCCGTTCATAATTACCGCTGCCCATGGTTTTATGGGTCAGGGCGCGTTGCAGCAGGGCCTGGTCGGTAAAGCCCACCGCAAGATTTTCCTGCGCCCATCGCAAGCTGTCCAGTTGGAGGGTTTCGGGAGATTCCGTCATTGTGCTTTTTGTCCGATACGCTGCCAGCGGATACCATTCTGCCGGTCCAGAGAGAAGAAAATACGGGCACTGCGCCCGATAATATGATCGACCGGCACCAGCCCCATGCCACCATCTGCCACATGCGCCCGGCTGTCGAGGCTGTTGCCGCGATTGTCGCCCAAGACATAGATATAGCCGTCGGGTACGATGATTTCACGGACGTTGGCGAACGGGCCGGCGGCATCTTCGGCGACCAGCCACGACCGCCCATCGGGCAAACGCTCGCGGCAAAAGCCGGGGCCTTCTACCATGCAGGGAATTTTCAGGCCGTTCAGATGCACCCGGCCATCCAGCAGGGCCACGCGATCGCCGCCCCGGGCGATGACCCGCTTGATATAGGTCTGGCCCGAGGGCGGTCCGCGAAACACGATCACATCGCCCGCCGCCACCGATTTCCGGGACAGCGCAGGCCAGTCCCAGCCGGTTTTGTTCACCAGCAGATAATCGCCAGCTTCCAGTAATGGCACCATGGAACGCGTCGGAATGGCATAGGGCTGCACCAGCCATATCCGCACCGCGATGGCGATGCAGACAGCCAGCGCCACCAGCCCAAGACTGCCGGCAAGGCCATAGAATCGTTTTTCGCCGCCCGCGCGAGACGCGTAACGAACAGCCCCCGGATAGTTGACGCTCGACATTGTGGCCGGACGTGGCCAAATGGCTGGTGAATTGTCAAGCGAAGCTTCGGATTGACACAAGCCGGTAAGATGCGGTGACTACAGGGCCACACATGACAAGCATCAAACTTCCCCACGAAACCGCGGCCTGGGCCGCATTACAGGCGCTGGACCCGGTAGCGGACATCGGGGCGCTGTTCACAACAGAGGCAGACCGGCTCGGTCGCCTCGTGGTAGAGGTGGCGGGCATCCGCTTTGACGGCACGAAACTGCCGCTGGCGGCGAAGCATATGGCGGCGCTGCTGAATCTGGCGGCTGAGGTGGATGTGGCAGCCGCGCGTACGCGGCTCGTGGCCGGCGATATCGTCAATCCATCGGAAGGACGGGCCGCAACCCATATGGCCCTGCGCGACCCCGCCATCCGCCATGAACATGCGCCGATGCGCGCCGTGGCCGAAAAGATACGTGGCGGTGGCTTCGGCCCGGTGCGGCATATCATCCACATCGGCATCGGCGGTTCGGCCCTGGGGCCGCAATTACTGATCGACGCGCTCGGTCGCGACGGCGACGGGCCGGAAGTGCATGTCGCCGCCAATATCGATGGTCTGGCGCTCGCACGGGCCTTTGCCGCCTGCAACCCGCAGGAAACGTTGCTGATCGCGGTGTCGAAAACCTTTACAACTCTGGAAACGCTGACGAATTTACAGACGGCATGCGATTGGCTCGAAGCCAATGGCGTCGCCAGCGCCAAACAGCGGGTGATCGCGGTAACGGCCGCCCCGGCGCGGGCGCTTGGTTACGGCGTCAGTCCGGATGCGATTCTCGATTTCGCCGAAACGGTTGGCGGGCGCTATTCGCTGTGGAGCGCCGTTGGCCTGCCGCTGGCGATCCGCAACGGCTGGGACGATTTTGCAGCACTTCTCGACGGCGCATATGCGATGGACCGGCATTTCGTGGAAGCGCCGTTCGCCGTCAATGCACCAGTGCTGGCGGCGCTGGCGGATGTCTGGGCGGCGACGTTCCAGCAGAAGCCGACGCGCGCGGTTTTCGCTTATGACGAGCGGCTGCGGCTAATTCCCGCCTGGTTGCAGCAGTTGGAAATGGAATCGAACGGCAAATCCGTAACCAGCGATGGCCGGCCCCTGTCCTGGCCGACCGCACCCATCACCTGGGGGGGTACGGGAACGGATGCGCAGCACGCCGTATTCCAGCTATTGCACCAGGGCACCCACACCGACCCGATCGAGTTTCTGGCGGTGGCCACGCCCGGCCATGATCTCAATCCGGTGCATCATCAATTGCTGCTGGCCAATTGTTTCGCGCAGGGGGCAGCGCTACTGCGCGGGCGGACGGAAGCCGAAGCGCTCGCCGCCGCCGATGGCGACCCGGCGCTGGCGGCAGCCAAAAGCTTCCCCGGCAATCGCGGTTCCTCAACCTTGCTGATCGACCGGCTGACGCCGGACCGGCTGGGCGCGCTGCTGGCGTTTTACGAGGCGCGCACGTTCGTGGCGGCGACGCTGCTCGGCATCAATCCGTTCGATCAATGGGGCGTGGAACTGGGCAAGGCGGTCGCCAATGCGCTGACATCGGGCCAGGATAGCGGCGTCGACCCGGGAACGGCAGCGCTTTTGACTGCGGCGGCGCGCTATTCCAGCGCCGCGTAGATCATCGAGCGCAACTGCCGGCGAATCGGATAGAAAGACGACGGCACGAATTGCGTGAGAAAGACGACGGACAAGTCTTCCGCCGGATCGACGAAAAAGAAGGTGCTCGCCGCCCCGCCCCAGAACCAGTCGCCGTTCGATCCGGCGACAAGCGTGCGCGGACTGTCGACAGTAGTGGCAAAACCGAGCCCGAAACCGACGCCGTCATAGGCCGCTTCCGAAAAGGCGGCTTTCGACATCTGCTGCAAATATTTGCCGCCGGGCAGATGATTGGCGGTCATCAGGTCGAGCGTCTTGCGACCGATCAGGCGGGGCTTGCCCGTGCGCAGCGCCTCGATGAACTTCATATAATCGGCTGCGGTGGAAACCAGACCGCCCCCGCCCGAAATGAAGGACGGGGTTTCGAGAAAGCTGGAGGTTTCGGCCTGATCCTGCACGATCAGCCCGCCATCCGCGTCGCGCATATAGCAGGTGGCGAGGCGGGCGCTCTCTCCGGCGGGAACATGAAAGCCGGTGTCCGTCATGCCGAGCGGGCCGAGGATGCGTTCGACCACAAATTGTTCGAACTTCTGGCCTGAAATCACCTCCACCAGCCAGCCGATCACATCGGTGGAGACTGAATAAAGCCACCAATCGCCCGGTGAAAACTCCAGCGGCAGTTGCGCCAGATCTTCGATCATGCCCTCGAGCGTGCCAGATTTTTCCAGTTCGCCCACTTTACGCGCACGATAGGCGGCATCGATATTGCTACTGTTCTGAAAGCCGTAGGTCAGCCCCGATGTATGGCGCAACAGATCGAGAATCTGCATGGGCCGCGCCGGGGGGCGGGTAATGAAACCCGTCTCATGTGTACCGGCGACATACACCTGCAAATCGCGCCAGGCCGGGATATGGCGGTGCACCGGATCATCGATTTGCACCAGCCCGTCTTCCACCAGCATCATCAGCGCCACCGATGTGATCGGCTTGGTCATCGAATAGATGCGGACAATCGCATCCTCCGCCAACGGTCGGTTTGCGGCGATATCCGCATGGCCCAGCGCCGCCACATGGACGGGCCGGCCACGGTGGCAGATGTGCAGCACCGCACCCGGCAACCGGCCCGAATCGATATATTGATGCTGTAAAAACAGATCGATGGCGTTCAGGCGATCCCGGTTCATCGGCTTTTTATATTCCTACCATTCGAACTGCCCCCGGACAGTGACATGATCGGCGTTGCGTTTTCCGAATAGCCGATGATCGCTGTTGGAATGCACCCAGTCCGCCGTCAGTCGCAACCCCGGAACGGGGAACCAGCTGGCGACGCCACCATATGTTGTCAACCTGCCGCCATATATGCCCTGCTCATCGAGATCGATACGGGTAATGCGCGCGCCCAGTTCCACGGCTCCCGCGCCGCCTTCCGTTACCGGATCGTCCGGTTTGACACTGTCGAACACTCCGTCCCGGCGGCTATAGGGGCGTTGCTCGCCGGTTATGACCCAGCCCAGCTGCACGGACGCTCCTGTAAAGCCCGGAGTACCGCCGTTGCGCGCTGCGTCTTTCAGCCACAGGCGTCCGCCTTCAGCCTGGACCAGCCACGGCCCGTTGCGCCAGCCGAATTCGGCGGCGACCACGGTTTTATGATCGGCCATGAGCGTGCCGGTATCCAACACCCGGGCCACCAGCGCGTTTTCCGGTCGCGCTGACAAACGGAACCCGTCGCTATTGTCTTCCACCAGCGCCGACACCGCCAGATGCAGTACCGGATCGCCAGGGGCGGCGTCGCCATGCATGCGGATGGCCGCTGCTGCCGCGCCTTCAAACTCATCCTGCAACAGATTGGCCCCGCGCGCCCCAAACAGGGCGACGCGTATATTCCAGTCTCCCCGCATATGATCGACGGCGACACCCCATTGACGGTCGCCCGCGAACAGGCTGGCGAACGCCGAACGCTCGGTAAACAGCGTATCGACATCTGAAGTCAGATTGTCCGACGTAACCGGGTGTTTCAAATGACCGATCTGCAACCGCGTCGCGGGGCTGACCTCCCATTTCAGCAGGAAATCGCGCAACTCTATGGATTCATGCCCGATCTGTGAAAAATCCGCGTCCATTGTCCATGACAGATCACCTGTGCCGCCGCCCACGCCCAGAAACAGCCGCCGTACACGGGCCAGTTGCCGCCCTTCCGGTTCGCCAGCGGCCAGCGCATCCAGCTGCAACCGGCCACGAAATTTCCAATCGGCGGTCCGTGCCGGAGATTGCACCAGCATGGCAAGCAACGGTGCCGCGAGTAACAAAATGCGCATTCAATCTGCCTTTGACTCTCCTCTGGCCGCCGCCCGGTGATAACGAATCACTTCATCGATGATGAAGCGCAGGAATTTTTCCGTGAAGTCCGGGTCCAGCCCGGCGTCATGGGCGAGACCGCGAAGTCGGTTTATTTGCGCTTCTTCGCGCGCCGGATCGGCGGGCGGCAAATCCGCCTGCGCCTTGAACACACCCACCTTTTGCGTTACCTTGAAGCGTTCCGCCAGCAGGAAAACCAGGGCAGCGTCGATGTTGTCGATGCTGCGCCGGTACTCCAGCAACTGGTCCGCCGCATCTTTTCGCTGCTGTTGCGACATGATACCCCTTGCCTTTCTTCTCTGAAGGCACTTAGCCCAACCACCAATGACTGCAAACGTTCATGAAATCGCCGCGCGGCCTTCGCGCCCGAGCCTTCAGCCACTGATGACGCTCGTGGCCCCGGCCATGCATGCCGTCAATCGTGTGATTCTCGACCGGATGCAAAGCCCCGTGGCGCTGATCCCCGAACTGGCCGGCCATCTGATCGCGTCTGGCGGGAAAAGATTGCGCCCGATGCTCACCCTCGCCTCCGCCGAAGCACTCGCCTATGGGGGGGACCGGCATCACAAGCTCGCGGCTTCCGTGGAATTTATCCACACGGCCACACTGCTGCACGATGACGTGGTGGATGGCTCCGATTTGCGGCGCGGACGCGCCACCGCCAATATCATCTGGGGGAATGAACCATCGGTGCTGGTAGGGGATTTCCTGCTGGCGCGCGCGTTCGAACTGATGGTCGAGGACGGCAGCCTCAAGGTCTTGAAAATTTTGTCGCATGCGTCCGCCGTCATCGCCGAGGGCGAAGTGGCGCAATTGACCGCCCAGCGCGTGGTGGAAACCGGCGAGGAACGCTATCTGGAGATCATCCAGGCGAAAACCGCCGCCCTGTTTGCCGCCGCCTGCCAGATTGCCGCCGTTGCCGCGGAGCGGGAAACGCAGGTGGAATCGGCGCTCGAATCCTATGGTCGCAATCTGGGCATTGCGTTCCAGCTGGTGGATGACGCCATCGATTATGTGTCGGATGCGGCCACGATGGGCAAGGATCAGGGCGATGATTTCCGCGAGGGCAAGGTAACGCTCCCGGTTATCCTGGCCTATGCGCGGGGCGATGCGCAGGCGCGGGAATTCTGGCAGCGGGCGATCACCGGGCGCGCCAATGGTGCGGACGAACTGGCGGAAGCCATCGCGCGCGTCCAGGATACCGGGGCCATCGCCGACACGCTGGCGCGGGCGCGCCTGTACGGCAGCCGCGCCATTGATGCGCTGTCGATCCTGCCGCAATCCGCGGTGCGCGCTGCCATGACCGAGGCCGTGGAATTTGCCGTCCAGCGCGCCTGGTGAGACGATCCTTGCCGGTTTGCGCGCCCGGGCTGCCGGGCTGCCGGTTTTCGAACGGCTGGATGAACTGCATACCAGCCTCGCCACCCGCCCCAATGTGGTGCTGGTGGCGCCGCCCGGTGCCGGCAAAACCACAATAGTTGCGCCGTCGCTGCTGGAGCAGCCATGGCTTTCCGACCGGCGGATTCTGTTGATGCTGCCCCGGCGGCTCGCCGCGCGGGCAGCGGCGGAGCGTATCGCCGCGCTGCTGGGCGAGGAAGTGGGCGCGCGCGTCGGCTATCGCACCCGGCTGGAATCGAAAGTCGGCCCGAACTGCCGCATCGAATGCGTGACCGAAGGGATTGCGGTCAATCGCATCGTGGCCGATCCGGAACTAGCCGGTGTCGGCGCGCTGCTGTTCGATGAGGTGCATGAGCGCAATCTCGACGGTGATCTCGGGCTGGCGCTGGCGCTGGATGCGCAAGGGGGCCTGCGTCCGGATCTGCGTATCCTCGCCATGTCCGCCACGCTCGATGGTGCGCGTTTCGCCAGCCTGATGGGCGATGCCCCGGTGATCGAGAGCGAGGGGCGGCAGTTTCCGCTGACCATTCATCATGTGGGCCGCGATCCGTTGCGGCGGATGGAGGATGAGGTGGCCGCCACCATCCAGCGCGCACTCGCCACCGAGTCCGGTTCGATGCTGGTCTTTCTTCCCGGTGTTGGTGAAATCGAACGACTGGCCGAACGGTTGCGCCTGCCGGACGATGTGGAATTGCACAAATTACACGGCGCGGCGGACCCCCGGACCCAGCGCGCCGCCGTGTTGCCGTCGCGCACGCGCAAATGCGTGCTCGCCACCGCCATCGCCGAAACCTCGCTGACCATCGACGGCGTGCGGCTGGTGGTGGATGCGGGCCTCGCCCGCCGCCCGCGCTATGATCGGGGTTCGGGCCTGACCCGTCTGGTGACGGAACGCGCTTCCCAGGCGGCCGTAACGCAGCGCGCCGGACGGGCGGCGCGCCAGGGGCCGGGCGTCGTCTGGCGGCTGTGGGCGGAGGGGATGCGGGACCGGATTCCATTCGACCCGCCGGAGATTCTCGAATCCGATCTGGGCCCCCTGCTGCTGCAACTGGCGGCGTTCGGCGTGTCCGATCCCGACAGTCTCGCATGGCTCGATCCGCCGCCCGCCGCTGCCGTTGCGCAGGCCCGCGCCGATCTGCAGCAACTGGACGCGCTGGATGCCGACGGGCGATTGACAGCGCATGGCCGGAAATTATCGACGCTACCGCTGCCACCACGTCTGGCGCATATGGTGCTGACGGGCGCGGCGCGTGGGGCTGCTGAAATAGCCGCTCCTGTCGCGCTGTTGCTGCAGGAACGTGGCCTGGGCGGCAACTCTACCGATCTTGCCGACAGGCTGGCCATATTCGCGCGCGACCGTTCACCACGCGCGAATGCCGCCCGCCGCCTCGCCGCGCGCTGGGCGGAGCGGGCAAAGCGTCTGACGGAACCGGAGGATAACGGTCCGATTGATCCCGCCAGCCTGTTGGCGCTGGCGTTCCCGGACCGGGTGGCGCGGCGGCGGCGCGCGGCCCAAGGATCAGACGCCAGTGTCTCTTACCTGATGGCCAATGGCAGCGGGGTCGCGGTGGAAGCGTCGGATGCGCTGGCGCGCTGCGAATGGCTGGCGATTGGCGACGCAGGCGGTGCGGGAGCCGATAGCCGCTTGCGCCTCGCCGCCGCATTCGATGCCGCCGGTATCCGTCAATGGCTGGGCGCCCACGCCACACATAGCGAAAGCATCGCCGCCGATCCCGCCAACGGACGCATGGCCGCCGAGCGGGTCGAACGGCTGGGCGCCATCGTCACCGCCCGCACCCGCCTGGCCGCACCCCCGGCGGCGGCAATCGCCGCGGCGTTGCTGAAGGAAGCGCTGGCCGGCGGATTGGAAAAGCTGCCCTGGCCGGCCGCCGAAGAGGAATTGCGCCAGCGCATCGCCTTTGCTGCTACCCACGGTCTGGATGGCGTATCCGCCGTGGATGACGCGCATTTACGCGAAACGGCAGACACCTGGCTGTTGCCGCGCCTGACCGGCATCGACCGGTTAGCCGACGTGCGGCTGGAAGGCACGATAGCCGGACTGCTGGACTGGCAAACCAGCCGCGCCCTCGACCGATTCGCCCCCGCCCGCTTCGAAACGCCCGCAGGAACCAGCGCCGCCATCGATTACGCCGCCGACGGCGGACCGGAAGTGGAAGTCCGGGTGCAGGCGCTGTTCGGCCTCGCCACCCATCCGATGCTGGCCGTTGGCCGCGTGCCGCTGACGCTGGCGCTGACCTCCCCCGCCGGCCGCGTAATCCAGAAAACCCGCGACCTGCCCGCCTTCTGGCAAGGAAGCTGGGCCGAGGTGCGCCGGGAAATGCGCGGACGTTATCCGAAACACCCCTGGCCCGAAGACCCGGCCAACGCCGCGCCGACAACACGGGCGAAGCCGCGCACCAGTTGACGCGCAGCACCCGCCGCAAATCGGTTGAATGCCGTTGCAATTTTCTCCCACCGGAGCTTAAGAGGATTTTATGTTACAGGCTCGTATCTTCCAGAATGGCAAGCGCGCCACCCAATCCGGGCGGGCGCGCGCCAACATGTGGATTCTCGAACATGAGCCGATGGAGGGCAAGCGGCCCGATGCGCTGATGGGCTGGGCCGGGAGCGGCGATACGGAACAGCAGGTGCGTCTGACCTTCCCGACGCTGGATGCAGCACGGCAATATGCCAACCGCCATGGATTGACGGCCGAGGTCATTCCGCCCGCGCCGGACCGGATGATCCTGCAAAGCTATGCAGAGAATTTTCGCTAGATAAGGAAAACCCGCCCTTGAGGGGGCGGGTCAGGCCTTTGTCCGGCTGCCTCAGCTTTGGCCGGGGTTCGGCGACAGCAGCGGCAGTTTGTCGGGCTTGCCGTCCCAGTCGGCGGCATCTGTCGGGGACTCGCCCTTGCTGGTGATGTTGGGCCATTCAGCGGAATATTTGGCGTTCAGCTCGATCCAGGATTCCAGATTCGGCTCGGTATCCGGCAATATGGCCTCCGCCGGGCATTCCGGCTCGCACACGCCGCAATCAATACATTCGGAAGGGTTAATAACGAGGAAATTTTCGCCTTCGTAAAAACAGTCGACCGGGCAAACCTCGACGCAATCCATATATTTGCACTTGATGCAATTTTCTGTCACCACATACGTCATCGAAGTCTGTCCTGCACACTGATATTCTGCCTGTGCAGCTAGTAAGCCGGGTGCCTCACGTCAATGGCATGACAGCTATCTGCGATGTCACGCCGCTGCTTGTACGGCGCTTTCAGTATCGGGCAGCAGCGATGTATAGAGCAGCCGCGCTTCCGCGTAGGGGCCGCGCCGTTCCGCCAGCGCTTCCACCCGTACCGCCACCACCTTGTCGTCGTGCGGGAAAGAGATGACCGAGCCGGGTCGGACAAGAATACAGGATCGCTCGATAACCCGCCCATCCAGTCGCAAATGCCGACTTTCACATATTTCCTGCGCCGCTCCGCGCGATTTGGCCAGCCGTGCAAACCACAGCCATTTGTCGATCCGCATTCCTCTGCCGTATACCAAGCGTCAGCCTCCTATCAGCTCTCCCAGTTTGGCGAAGGGCAAGGACGCCGGGGAGCGCGATCCTGCCCGGCCCGCCTCCCGGCGGGCGTTACGGCGCTTTTTGCGCCGTTGGTCCGCCGGTGCGAAGGCAAAGCCATCGCCCGCGGTGCGAAAACCAAGTGCTTGCATCAACAAGGTGAAATCTTTTGATGCCAACCCCAGGCTCGTCATCAGCGCCGGATCGGGTTTGATCGGCCCGTCGCCGGCCTTTTCCGCCAGCCGCTGCCGATGCAGTTCGCGCGCCACCCGGTCCGCCATGTCGATGCGTACTGCAAAGCCCGAAAGCGCCCAGAAACCGGCCACCGCATAGAATCCCGGCGGCGCGGCGGCATCGATCTTCACCGACGTCAGCCCCGGACGCGGGGGCGGCGGCATTTCCGCTACCTGATTGGCGACACCCCACAGCGCCAGCCGCCAGCGCGTGGCCTCCGGCTTCAAGGCTTCCCCCAGATACAAATGCATCACACCCATCCGCACTCCGGCGCGGCGCAATGCCTGGCGGTCGTCCGCAGTCAGGCTGGAGACGAGAGGCGCCACGCTTTCGCGTGGCAATGCACCCGTGGTCTCAACCAATTGCACGACCAGCCCGCGCGCCGCAGGGGTTAGTTGCGGGGCGAGCGCCGCCACCCGTTCCAGCGCCGCCAGATGCGTGCTCTTGCCATGTTCCAGCCAGCGGCCAAGCCGCGTGAGAACCGCGGCGCGCTCGGCGGCGGACAGGGTATCGAGGCTGCGATCCGGCTCGATGCGCGGGTTCAGCGTATCCTTGCCGCGCCGCAACGCCGCCACGCGGGCACCGCGCCACAGCAACCGGGGCGGCATGCCGCCGTCGAAGAACAGATCGAATGCATGATCGGCATCGGCCACCAGTTCGGCGGCACGGCGGCGCAGTTCCGCCGACAGCCGCCGTTCGGCGGCGGCGAGCAGCATTTTCTTTTCCCCCGCACGGGCCGCCGGGTCGGGCTGAAAGGCGAATCCGCTGAGCGTGCCGATGATCTCCCCATCAACAACAACCGAGCCATCCGGGTCCACCTCTACCCGCACCGTCGGGTCGCGCAGTTTCAGATCTTTCAGCAAGACAGATGTGCGACGGTCGACGAAACGCTGGGTCAATCGCTGGTGGAGCGCATCCGATAGCCGGTCCTCGACCTGGCGCGCCTTTTCCGCCCAGGCCGGCGCATCCTCCAGCCAGTCCCCCCGATGCGATACATAAGTCCAGGTGCGGGCGGCCGCGATGCGGTCGGACAGGGCGCCGATATCACCCGCGACATTATCCAGCACCGCCAGTTCGGAACGAATCCACTCGGGCGGCAAATGACCATTTCCTTCGGACAAATGCCGATACATGCGCCCGACCAGCCGACCGTGCGCCTCCGCGCCGGTGCGGCGGAAGTCGGGCAAGCCACACGCTGCCCACAGGCGTTGCAGCGCCGGGCGACCCTGCGCCCGCTCCATCACCCAGGGTTCGCCGGCCAGTTTTTTCAGCACGGCCAGATCGATCGCATCATCGCCGCGCCATAATTCCGGGGCGGAAGGCCGTGCTTCCAGGCTGGAGATCAGCCGGTGCAGCGACGCAAAATCGAGCCGCGCGTTGCGCCAGTAAAGGCCGGTCAACGGCGGAAAGCTGTGCCCCTCCATCGCGGTGATCTCAACGTCGCTGAGCATGGGGCTGCCCGGCTCGCCGCTATGGCCCAGTTGCACGGTGCCAAAGGTGCCGTCGCGCTGGTGCCGCCCTGCCCGCCCCGCAATTTGCGCCATTTCAGCAACCGTAAGCCGCCGGTGCCGTCGCCCATCGAACTTCGACAGGCCGGCGAACGCGACGTGGGCGATATCCATGTTCAATCCCATGCCGACGGCATCCGTCGCCACCAGATAATCTACCTCGCCCGATTGATAGAGCGCCACTTGCGCATTGCGGGTGCGTGGGGACAGGCTGCCCATCACGACCGCCGCCCCGCCCTTGTGCCGGCGCAGCATTTCGGCCAGCGCATAAACTTCTTCGCTGGTGAAGGCGACGATGGCGGCGCGCGGCGGCAGGCGGGATAATTTCTTCGGCCCGGCATATTCCAGCCGCGAGAAACGCGGGCGGGAAATAATATCGGCATCCGGCAACAGCCGCCGCACCAGCGGTCGCAGCGTTTCAGAGCCAAGGATCATCGTTTCCGCTGTGCCGCGCATATGCAGCATGGCGTTGGTAAATACATGACCGCGTTCGGGATCGGCTCCCATCTGGCCTTCGTCGATGGCGACGAACGGCAGGGCTCGGTCGGTCGGCATGCTTTCGGCGGTGCATAGGAAGTAGCGCGCCGTGGGAGGCAATATGCGTTCTTCACCGGTGATCAGGGCGACCTGAGCCGCACCTTTCAGCTTGACCACCCGTTCATATACTTCCCGGGCCAGCAACCGCAGCGGGAAGCCGATCATGCCGCCCGCATGGGCGCACATGCGCTCGACAGCGAGGTGGGTCTTGCCGGTATTGGTGGGTCCGAGCACGGCCACAAGCTGGGCACCGAGGCGGATGCCCCCGGCCATCAGCGCAACCACCCCGCCGGGGGAATGGAGGTCGAGATCATGACTGGAAGATAGGAAATCCCGCCGGAAAATCCACTGGCGGTGAGGATGGCGACATTGCGGGTGAACCCGGGACGCCGGAATGACAGACCGTGAAAGGCACGCCAGACGGAATATGTCTCAACGGTTCGGATAGTCTTTCTCCACCCCGTTCACTCCATATCTTGTGGCACAACCGCAAATGGCGCGCAATAGCTTGTCTGGAGTTTTAGCGCGCCCGCTCCGGAAAAAGGTCGAATCTGGTGCAATTTCAGTGCGATTCGGTTCGTCGTTCATACAAAACCTTCTGCCGCAGCTATTGGCGTATGCTGAGCACGGCAGATTGACCGGCAGGGCGCAATCGACGAAAGCTGCGAGCTTCAGGGATAACCGGCTGTGCCGGTCAAGGATGATCACCGGCATCATGCGTTTCCGCATCAATCATAATCGCATGACCTCGGAGCCACGAATCCGTGGCTAGTATCGCCGCCGGTTCCCGCCAATTCGGACAAGGGACCACACCCCGCGTTGCCACTTCTGTGCGGGCGCCGCGCGTCTCCTCCGCAGGATCGGGGCGAATTGGTCGCATTATCGCCGACCTCGCCCATGCCGATCTGGTTGTCGATCTGGGCGACCGCATCGGCACCGCGCGCTGGTGGCGCGGTCTTGCCACCTTTACGGCACTTGCCGGCGCGGCGGCTTCCCTCGGCCTGTCCTTGCCGCCCATCACCGGGGCAGTGCCGCCCCGTGCGTCGGACGCCGTGCGCGAGGAACGCCGCGCCGACGCGTTCACGCCGCTGGCTTCCGGCGCAATATCGGGCCGCGTCACGGCCCCCACCATCCTCGTCGAACCCTTATCGGAAGTTCCGGAACGACCGCGGATCGAACTGGTGGCCAATGTCGGCTCAGGCGGGCTGGAGGCAGCCTTGCGCCGCGCCGGGGTGGGCCGGGAAGATCTCAGCGCCCTGCGTTCGCCACTGGGTAATTTGCGCAACGTCAAATCCGGGACGCGGCTGGATATCGTGCTGGGACGGCGGGAAACGCGCGCCGACCCGCGCCCGCTGGAGACGCTCGCCTATCGCGCCGCCTTTGATATGAAGGTGGAAGTGGCGCGTCAGGATAATGGCGCGCTGAAAGTTACGCGCATCCCGATCGCCATCGACGACACGCCACTGCGGGTTACTGGCACGGTTGGCAGTTCCTTTGCGCGTTCGGCGCGCGCCGCCGGCCTGCCGCAAAGCATCATCAGCGAATATACCCGGCAAATGTCGCATGTGCTGAATTTCCGCCAGGATGTGCGCGGCAAGGATCGTTTCGATATCATCGTCGCCCATCGTCGCGCCGAAACCGGTGAGACGCAGATGGGGGAATTGCTGTATGCGGGCCTGCGCGGCAAGGAAAATATCGAACTGATGCGCTGGGGCAAGCGCGGCAATTTCTTCCGCGCCAATGGCGAGGGCGCGAAACGCGGCCTGATGCAAACCCCGATTTCCGGCGCCCGCATGTCGTCAGGCTTCGGTATGCGGATGCATCCGGTATTGGGCTATTCGCGTATGCACCGGGGCGTCGATTTCGCGGCGCGGAGCGGCACGCCGGTGCTCGCCGCGGCCAGCGGGCGTATCAGCAAATCCGGCTGGGGCGGCGGCTATGGCAATGTCGTGATCGTCGATCATGGCAAGGGCGTGACAACCCGTTATGCGCACTTGTCCAAACTGCTCGTCCGCGAAGGACAACGGGTGGAACAGGGTGCGCGCATCGGCCTCGTCGGTTCCACCGGCATGTCCACCGGGCCGCATTTGCATTATGAAGTCTGGCAGAATGGCAAACCGGTCAATCCGCGCCAGGCGAAATACGAGTCCGGCGAGCAGTTGGCCGGGCGCGAGCTCGCATCATTCAAAAGCGAGATGAACCGTCTGCAGCGTCTGCAAAGTGCCGGCGACAGCGGTAGCATGCTCGCCGATGGCAAGGCCGATGATAAGGAAAAGCGCGGCTAGAGAGCCAGGCGTGCCGCCAGCACCCCGGCCACCTTGTCCAGAGCCGTTGCCATCGGGCCGGTCGTTAATGGCCGCCCGCTGTCCGATGCTTCCACAATAGCCGGGTCGAGCGGCAGATCAGCGAGCAGGGGCGCGCCGGTTTCCGCCTGGATATCGCCCCCCTGTCCGAATGGATGAATGATCTGTCCGTCGGGCAGCATCATACCGGCCATATTCCGAATCACGCCGAGCACCGGCACTTCGAGTTGACCATAAAGTGCGACAGCCCGCCGGGCGTCGGCCAGGGACAGTGCCTGGGGTGTGGTAACCACCACCGCGCCGGACGGCTTCAGCTTTTGCGCCAGGGACAAGTGGATATCGCCGGTGCCCGGCGGCAGATCGACCACCAGCAGATCGAGCGCTTCGCCGGATTCCGTCGCCCAGTTCGCCGAAGTCGCCATTTGCACCATCGCGCCAGACGCCATCGGTCCGCGCCACGCAACAGCCTTGCCCGGATCGGCCATGATCCCCATGCCCAGCATGGCAAGACCATGGGCATGCACCGGGTTCAGGCGCTTTTCGGCTGTGGCAGTCGCCCGCCCGGTAATGCCGAGCAAAATATGGACGGACGGCCCGTAAATATCGGCATCAAGAATACCAACCCGATAGCCGGCACGGGCAAAGGCCAACGCCAGATTGACGGAAATGGTGGATTTGCCAACTCCGCCCTTCCCTGCACCGATCGCCAGGATACGACGCACACCGGGAATTTCGCTAAGGCTGGCCTGCCGGCTATTTCTGTTATCATCCGCCGGCGCGGCACCGCGTTCGGCGGTCTGCACGATACGGAGGGATTCCACGCCCGGTTCCTGGCGGATGCGCGCCATGAGCGTTGCTTCCAGCCGCTCGGCATCACTGCGGGACAGGCCGTCAACCGCCAGCACCAAACCGACCAGGCCGCCATCGCGAATCGTCAAACCGGAGATGCGGTTATGAATGGACTCACCGGAGACTGGATCGGTTATGGTGTAAAAAAGCTGTTCCAGCCGTGGGCGGCTGATCATGTCGGGCCTCGCTTTATGGTTCCGGCTCTTCTATAGCGTTGCAGACCGTGGGGCAATGCCCGCCGGCGCAACCCGGTTGCGGCGCTGAAATCGGTGCGGAAAACTATCAGGTACGGGAAGCATGAATGCCCTGGCAGAATAACGACGGAGACGGAAAAAAGGGGAGACGCAACCCGTGGGACCCGCAAGGCACCGGGGGAAAACCCAAAAACCCGTGGGGCGAACCGCCGCGATCCGGCCCGGAAGATCGCCCCAAATCCGGCGGCGCGCCGGATTTCGATGAATTTATTCGCCGCAGCCAGGAGAAATTGCGCAATCTTGGTGGCGGCAATGGCGGCGGCGGTCCGCGTGGCGGTAACGGTGGTGGCGGGCGCCCGAATCTGCCCTGGGGGCTGATCGCCGGCGGCGTCGTTCTTGTGTTTCTGGCCACCTCCTCCGCCTATCGGGTGGATGCGGGCGAGCGCGCGGTGATTTCGCGCTTCGGGAAATATCTGGTGACGACGGGCCCCGGTTTCCACCTGAAATTACCGACGCCGATCGATCATGTCACCAAAGTAAGGTTCGAGCATATTCGCACGACCGAAGTGGCGACGCTCGACGCCAATAGCGAAAATCTGATGATTACCGGCGATCAGAACATCATCAACATCGCTTATGCCGTGCGCTGGCGGCTGAATAGCGCCGAAAATTATCTTTACAGTGTAGCCGATCCTGATGGTACGGTGCGTGACGCGACGGAATCGGCGATGCGCGAAGTCATCGGTCGCACCAGCCTGAATAACGCCATTGGCCCGGCCCGGGCCGCGGTGGCCGAGGAAGTTCGGGAAAATCTGCAACTCATTCTAGACGGTTATAATTCCGGCGTGCGCGTGCAGGGGATCGATATCAACAAGGCCGATCCGCCGGCCGCCGTCGACGAGGCGTTCAAGGATGTGTCTGCGGCCCAGCAGGACGCCGAACAATATCAGAACCAGGCCCGCGCTTACGCACAACAGGTTGAGGCGCAGGCAGCCGGCGCGACTGCCGCGTTCGACAAGGTGTACGCGGAATATCGGCTCGCACCCGAGGTGACGCGCAAGCGCCTGTATATGGAAACGATGGAAACAGTGCTGAAACGGGTGGACAAGACCATCGTGGAGACACCGGGCGGCGTCCAAACCTATCTGCCGTTGCCCGAGGTGCGCCGTCAGGCCGCCAAATCCGCCGCTGCCGCGGAGAATGGCCAATGAACAGCCGCATTCTGATTGTTGGCGGTGTAGTGATCGCCGCCCTGCTCTTCTTCCTGGCAACCGCCGTTGTCCGCGTCGGCGAGGCACAGCAGGCCATCCTCCTGCAGCTTGGCCGGCCAGTTGCGACGGTAAATACATACCAGCCGAATCAGCCCTATGGTGAAACCGGGGCGGGGCTGGTGCTGAAAACACCCTTCATTCAGAACGTCGTTTATATCGACAAGCGCATCATGGCGCTGGATATTTCGCCGCAAACCGTGCTGTCCACGGACCAGTTGCGACTGGTGGTGGACGCATTCGCCCGCTTCCGCGTGACCAATCCCCTGCTGATGTACCAGACGGTACGCACCGAGGAGCGGGTGGCGGAAGAGCTTTCCCGTATCCTTTCCTCCCGGTTGCGGAACGAACTGGGCACGCAGCGCTTCGCACAATTGCTGTCGCCCGAACGCAATGAATCGATGGAACGGATCCAGAATGCGGTCAATGAATCCGCCAAAGCCTATGGGGCGGAAATCATCGATGTACGGATCAAGCGGGCCGATTTGCCTCCGGGCACGCCGCTCGAAGCCGCGTTCGAGCGGATGCGCACCGCCCGCGAACAGGAAGCGCTGACGATCCGCGCGCAAGGCGCACGAGACAGCCAGATCATCCGGGCCAACGCCGATGCCGACGCCGCCCGCGTTTATGCGGAAAGCTTCAGCAAGGATCCGGAGTTCTATGCTTTCTATCGGTCGATGCAGGCGTATCGCACCAGCCTCGATGCCGGCAACACGACCTTCGTCATGTCGCCACAGAATGAATTCCTGCATGAACTGCAAGGGAGCAGATCGCGATGACCGGACGCGACCAAAATTGCGATGAACCGTTCAGCGCAAATTCAAACCATTGCGGCGAAAACGCCCGGCAATTCCTCCATTCAAACGGAGACACATCTGTGCGTGGATCATCGTCAGGCAAGAAAAATTTTCTGATCGCAGGCTTGTCAGCCGGTGTCGCGGCGGTGGTCGCCACCGCGCTGCCGGTCGTTGCGCAGCAGACGACGCCGCAGGTGGCGGCATCGCAACTGAATACCGTGCAGCCTCAGGTTCAGGCCTCGCAAGGGACCCTCCCCAGTTTCGCCGACCTCACCGCCCGATTGCAGCCGGCGGTCGTAAATATCTCCACCACCCAGCGGGTACAGGTTGGCCGGTTCCCGGGCTTTGGCATCGGACCCGGAACCAGCATCGAAGATCTGTTCCGCCGGTTCCAGGAACAGCAGACCGAGGACGGCCAACCCGTCACGCGCGAGGCGACGTCGCTCGGTTCCGGCTTCCTGGTTTCGCCCGACGGCTATATCGTCACCAATAGCCATGTGATTTCCGGTCGGGATGGCCAGCAACCTGTCGATACCATCACCGTGACCTTGTCCGATCGGCGGGAGTTTTCTGCACGGATTGTTGGTCGCGACCCGTTGTCTGATCTGGCGCTGCTGAAAATCGACGGCAAGAATTTGCCCTATGTGCAATTCGGTAATTCCCAGGCAACGCGCGTTGGCGACTGGGCGATTGCAATCGGCAACCCGTTTGGCCTGGGCGGTACGGTTACGGCTGGCATCGTCTCCGCGCTGCACCGCAACATCACCGGCATCGGCGCGTATGACCGCTATATCCAGACGGATGCGTCGATCAATCAGGGCAATAGCGGCGGGCCGCTGTTCGATCTCGAAGGTAATGTGATCGGCATCAACACCGCCATTTTTTCGCCGAGCGGCGGGAATGTTGGCGTTGGTTTCGCCATTCCGGCGGAGCTGGCAGCCCCGGTGATCGAGCAGTTGCGCGAAACCGGAAAGGTACGCCGGGGTTATCTCGGTGTGCAAATCCAGCAGGTTACGCCAGATATTGCCGCGTCGCTCGGCTTGCCGAAGGATCGCGGCGAGATTGTTGCCGCAGTCGAACAGCCCGGCCCCGCCGCTGCCGCCGGTATTCGCCAGGGCGATGTGATCGTGCGCGTCGCCGGTCAGGATGTGGCGCCGGATAATACGCTGTCGTTCATCATCGCCAACAGCCAGATTGGCTCGAAAGTCCCGATCGAAATTATTCGTAACGGCAAGCGGTCAACCTTGACCGCCACCATTGCGGAACGTCCATCCGAGGCCGCCATATTGGGCAAGCCGGAAACCGATGAATCAGCGGCGGATCAGGGGCCGGATCAGCCCGGCGCGGAGGCTGCGCGTCGTTCGCTTGGCATTACGCTTCAGGCGCTGACCCGGGAAATCCGCCAGCAATTGCGGCTGCCTGATAATGTACGCGGGGCCGTCATCGCCAGCGTCAACCCGGCCTCCAATGCGGCCGAGGAAGGGCTGCAACGCGGTGATGTAATCCTGTCGATCAACCAGCAGCCGATCAGTACACCGCAGGAAGCAGCGGACGCCGTCGCCGCCGCTCGCAAGGCCGGGCGTGACACGGTACTGTTGCTGGTGCAGCGCGGCAACGGCCCGGCACGTTTCGTCGGCATCAAGACCCGGTAAGCGCTTTTCGGGGGCAGACGGGTGACGGACGGGATTTTCGTCGGCGGACAGGCCGGAGGCGATGAACCGCGTCAACTGTTGCTGCGGCGCGCCAATCGTCATGGCCTGATTGCCGGGGCCACCGGCACCGGCAAGACCGTGACGCTGCAAATTTTGGCCGAAGGGTTCAGCTGCGCCGGGGTGCCGGTGTTTCTGGCTGATGTGAAGGGTGATCTGGCCGGCATGGCGATGCCCGGCTCCCCGATGAACAAAGCGCATGCCAGTTTCGCGGCGCGCGCCGCGGACCTGGGTGTCGCACCGTACAGCTATGAAGCCAATCCGGTAGTATTCTGGGATTTGTTCGGCCAGCAGGGGCACCCCGTCCGTACCACGGTGTCGGAAATGGGGCCGCTGTTGCTGGCGCAATTGCTGGGCTTGAACGATACCCAGGCTGGCATCCTGGCGATTGCGTTCCGGGTGGCCGACGACCAGGGCCTGTTACTGCTCGATCTGAAAGATTTGCGGCAGATGCTGATCTGGTGCGCGGACAACCGCCAGGATCTTTCCACAAGCTACGGCAATGTCACCAGCCAGAGCATCGGGGCCATCCAGCGGCAGTTGCTGGCGCTGGAATCGCAGGGTGCGGATCAGTTCTTTGGCGAGCCGGCGCTTGTGATGTCGGACATGATCGCGACCGATGCCGATGGCCGTGGCCAGGTGAATATTCTTGCCGCCGACGCGCTGATGTCCAGCCCGAAACTGTACGCGACTTTCCTGCTGTGGATGCTGTCGGAACTGTTTGAGGAATTGCCGGAAGTTGGTGACCCGGCCAAACCCCGTCTGGTGTTCTTTTTCGATGAAGCGCATTTACTGTTCGACGATGCGCCGAAAGCCCTGCTCGAAAAAATCGAACAGGTCGTCCGCCTGATCCGTTCCAAAGGCGTAGGTGTCTATTTCATCAGCCAGAATCCGCTGGATATTCCGGAATCCATCGCCGGTCAGCTGGGCAACCGCATCCAGCATGCATTGCGAGCCTTCACGCCGCGTGACCAGAAGGCGGTGAAGGCGGCAGCCGACACTTTCCGCACCAATCCCAGCCTCGATGTTGCAACGGCCATCACCGAATTGAAAATCGGGGAGGCGCTGGTGTCCCTCTTGCAGGAAGACGGTGCACCGGCCCCGGTCGAGCGGGCGCTTATCCGCCCGCCGGCCTCCCGCGCCGGGCCGCTTACCCCTGCGGAACGTGCCGCCGTTTTACACGCATCGCCGCTGACCGGCAAATATGACAAGGCGGTGGACCAGGAATCGGCGTTCGAAATCTTGTCCGCCCGGGCCGAAGAGGCAGCCGAAACGAAAGCCGCCGCGAAGGCTGAGGCCGATGCGCGCAGGCAGGCGCTGGACCAGGCGAAAGAGCAGCGGGCGGCAGAACGTGCCCGCCGTCATACACCGGTGGGCCGGGTGGAGAAAATGGCCAATGATATTGTGAACGCCACCACTCGCAACATCGCCAACCAGATTGGCCGGTCGCTGGCGCGAGGACTGTTCGGTAACCTGTTCCGCTCGCGCTGAGTGCATCAGCCGAGCGGGTAATGTTCCAGTGGTTCGTAGTGCGCTCCGGTCGCCCCGAGGCGACTTTCAAACAGAATGACTTCCTGTGCCGTCCAGCGGGCAACCGGCGCGGCGGTGTGGGTCAGGAAACGTCGCAACGCGATTTCCGGTGCACCGGGTGCGGAAAAACGCGCCAGCGTGATATGAGGCCGGAACCGGCGGCGATCGAATGTGACACCCGCCTGACGGCCGAGTTCGCGAACACGCGCGGCCAGTTCGGTCAGTGGCGCTACCGGCTCCGCGCCGATCCATAAGACCCCCACGCGACCCGTCCGGCCATTATCAAAAATGCCGAAATGGCCGAGTTCGACATCGATGGGCGGGAAGCGCAAACTGGCGAGCGAGCTGGCGATGTCGTGCGCCTGGTGGCGATCCACTTCCCCCATAAACGCCAGCGTCAGATGCAGTTGTGCATCCGTCTGCCAGCGTGCGCCTTCAATGCCACCCATGCAGCCGAGCAGCGCATCGCGAACCTCCTGCGGCGGCTGCAGCGCCACGAACAGACGCCATGTCATTGCGGCAACCTGTCCAGGCTCGAACGCACCATCGGCAGGATTCCGTTCACCATGCGGGCAACGCCGGCCCGATTGGGGTGCATGCCGTCCGCCAGTTGCAGTTTCGGATTGGCGGCGACGCCGTCGAGAAAAAACGGATACAGGCTTGCGTCATATTTTTTGGCAAGAGCAGGAAATATCGCCTCATATTCCTGCACGTAGTTCTGCCCCAGATTGGGCGCGGCGCGCATACCGGCAAGGATCACCGGAATTTCGCGGCGCTGAAACTCAGCCAGGATCGCATCGAGATTCGCCTGTGTAACCACGATCTTCTGCCCGCGTAGCATATCATTGGCGCCAAGCGCTAGAATCGCCAGATCAGGCTTTTGTTTCAGACTGTTGAGAACCCAGGCAAGCCGCGCCCTGCCCTGCGCCGTAGTGTCGCCGGATACGCCGGCATTATGCACCCGCACCTGCCGGCCTTCCTTTTGCAAGGCGGCCTGTAGTTGCGCCGGAAAGCTGGCGTCGGCGGGCAACTGATATCCGGCGGTGAGGCTGTCTCCCAACGCCAGAATCAACCGTTCGCTGGCCAGAGCCGGTCCGGCGCACGCCAGCCACAGCAATATCAGCAGGTGAAAAAGTCGTTTCCCGACACCATATTGTCTTGCTGACCGAATCCTGACCGCCACGAGGAACTCCATTGATGACAGCCGCCGATATGGTGATCGACGCCCGCAATGTCACCTTGACCCTGGGATCGGGGGACGCGCGCGTGGAAATATTGCGCGGGGTCGATCTGTCGGTGCGGCCCGGCGAACGGGTAGCGATCCTCGGCCCTTCCGGCTCAGGCAAATCCTCGCTGATGGCGGTTCTGGCCGGACTGGAAGCGCCAACTTCCGGGTGTATCCGTGTCGCCGGCATGGACATTGTTGGCCTTTCCGAAGATCGGCTGGCCGAGGCGCGGCGCGGGCGGATTGGCATTGTGTTGCAGGCGTTTCATCTGATCCCGACGATGACGGCACTGGAAAATGTCGCGACGCCGCTGGAGTTCGCCGGCCATGCGGACCCGTTCGTCGAAGCGGCTCGCGGGCTGGAATCGGTCGGCCTGCTGACGCGCGCCGCCCATTATCCCGCTCAGCTTTCCGGAGGGGAACAACAGCGTGTGGCGCTGGCGCGGGCACTGGCCTGCCGACCGGCCCTGCTGTTCGCCGATGAACCGACCGGCAATCTCGATGCCGCAACGGGCGAGACAGTTGTTGAATTGCTGTTTGGCCGCCTCGACGAAAGCGGCGCGACACTGATATTGATCACCCATGACCCCGATCTCGCCCGCCGCTGCTCGCGCATCATCACCATGCGCGACGGGCATATTGTGAGCGATTCCCTGGCGGTAGCTGCTTGAGCGCGGGCGGTGTGCGTCTGGCCATGAAGCTCGCCCTGCGGGAAGCGCGCGGCGGTCCGGGGGCATTGCGGCTGCTGTTTGTGTGTCTGTTGCTGGGCGTGTTTGCGCTGGCCGGTGTCGGGTCGCTGGAATCGGCCATTCGCGCCGGGCTGGCGGCGGAAGGGCAAACGCTGCTGGGCGGCGACGTAGAGGCGCGGCTGACCCAGATGCCACCTTCCGCCGAACAGCGCGCGACGATCATGGAATATGGGGAGACTTCCGAATCGGTGCGGATGCGCGCGATGCTGCACAGCACGGACCGGCAATTACTGGCTGAACTGAAGGCGGTGGACGGCGGTTGGCCTCTTTATGGCGAAGCGCGTCTGGCGGACGGCGGCGGCAATGCGGAGGTGCACTCGGCATTGGGCCGGGGCGTTGTCGTCAGTACGGCGCTGGCAGAGCAACTGGGCTTGCACGTCGGGGATGAAGTGCGTCTGGGCGAAGCACGCTTTCCGGTCAGCGGCATATTGACGGTGGAGCCCGATCGCGCCGGGCAGGGATTTACGCTCGGGCCGACGGTGTTGCTGGCGCGGGACAAATTGCCCGGCACGGGATTGATGCAGCCGGGCAGCCTGTACAGCTGGCATGTGCGGGTTAAACTGCCCGTCACTACCGATCCCGCTGTCGTTATTGCCCAGTTGGAGGCTGCCTTTCCCGATGCCGGCTGGCGACTGACAGACCGCGACAATGCCGCGCCGGGGGTACGCCGTTTCGTCGGGCGTCTGGGACAATTTCTGACGCTGGTCAGCCTGACGGCGCTGGCGGTAGCGGGCGTCGGTGTGGGCAATGGCGTAAGGGCGTGGCTGGATACGAAAAACAACACCATCGCAACGCTGAAGACACTTGGCGCATCATCCCGGCTGATCATTCTGACTTACCTGCTGCTGATTGGCGGCGTCGCGCTGCTGGCGGCGCTGATCGGGGCGGCGGCGGGCACGCTGGTGCCATGGCTGGTGGCGCGACTGGCGGGAGATGCGCTGCCCGCGCCGACAGCCGCAGGGTTGTATCCCGCGCCGTTACTTGTCGCGATCTGCTACGGGCTGCTGGTGGCGCTGATTTTCGCCATTCCGCCGCTGGCGCGTGCCGGCGCGCTGCCCGTGCAGCGTATCCTGCGCGGCGGCGCGGAAGCATGGCCGTGGCCATCGGCCCGCGCGCGAACACTTTCGGGCGGCATCGTGGCGCTGGTCGCGGGGCTGGCTATCTGGCAGGCGCACGATGCTGTGCTGGCGGCGATATTCCTGGCCGGTGCTGGCGGCGTGCTGGCGCTGCTTTACGGGCTGGGCGCATTGATGCAACTGCTGGCCGCCCGCCTGCCGCGCCCGCGCCGGCTGTTGCCGCGCCTGGCGCTGGCCAACCTCCACCGGCCAGGCGCGATGACCCGGCAACTGGTAGTGGCTCTCGGCCTGGGCCTGTCGCTTTTCGCTTGCCTTGCGTTGGTAGAAACCGGGTTTCGCCATGAATTACAGCGCAGTTTGCCAGCGCAAGCACCGGCTTTCTTCTTGCTCGACCTGCCAAAGGAAGACGAAGAGCGGCTGGCCGCGCTGCTGCCCGCGAATACCGATATCCAGTTTCAGCCATCCCTGCGCGGACCGATTACGGCGGTAAATGATGTGCGCGCCAGCGAACTGACCCCGCCGGAAGGCGCATGGATCCTGCGCGGCGATCGCGGGCTCACCTGGTCGCGAACCTTGCCCGAAGGCAATCGCCTCGTGGAGGGCGAATGGTGGCCGGAGGATTATGCCGGGCCGCCGCTCGTTTCGATGGATGCCGAACAGGCGGGACTGCTCGGGATTGAATTGGGGGATACAATCACCGTGTCGGTGCTGGGAGTCGAGTTGACCGCCACCGTCGCGTCGCTGCGGGAGATTGACTGGGACAGCCTGGGATTCAATTTCGCGATGGTGTTCGACCCGGCAAGCCTCGCTGGCGCGCCCTACAGCCTTATGGCGACGGTCTCGCCACCCGTCGAGGCGGAAGCCGGTTTCACGGCGAGGATCAGCAACAGCTTCCCTACCGTGTCGGTCATCCGGGTGAAGGATGTGCTGGACCGATTGAGCGGCATCGTCGGGCAAACGGGCGTGGCGGTGCGCGTGGCCGCCAGCATCGCCATCCTCGCCGGGATTGCCGTGCTGATCGGGGCGCTGACCGCGCAGGCGCAGGCGCGAACGGCCGATCATGTGATTTTGAAAACCCTTGGCGCCACAAGGCGGCAGTTGCTGGCGATTGCGGCGCTGGAATATGCTGCCCTGGGCCTGATCGTCGCCCTGCTGGCGCTGGCGTTGGGGGGGCTGGCGGCATGGGTCGCCCTGACTCAAATCCTGGAGTTTGGCTGGCATCCGGATTGGGGGGTCGCTACATTAACTGTGGCTGCGGGCGGGCTCGTAACAATGATGTTCGGCCTGGCGGGCGCGGCCCGCACCCTCGGCGTGCCGGTGGCGCAAGCCTTGCGGGCAGCCTGAAATCCTCCACTTTCGGCCCATTTCCGTCGGCACTCCCGTTTTCCGGCCTTGAAACCAGGCCCTGGCTGGTTGATAAATGGCGCCAGCCGCTTAAATAGCATTCTACTTTTGGACCACCAGTTTACCGGTTGGAGAATTTGACGATGGCGCATAATTACGATCCCAGGGTCTCGCCGGCCCCCGGACAACGGCAGGGTTATACCTCCCTGTCCCGGGAAGCATATGACGCGGGTCTGCGGTCCTATATGCTGTCCGTTTATAATTACATGATTTCGGGCGTGTTGCTGACCGGCATGGTGGCCATTGCCATGGCTTACACCGGCGCGGTTGCTGCCCTGTTCAATCCCGTCACCGGCGCGCCATCGATTCTGGGCTGGATCGTCATGCTGGCGCCGCTTGGCATGGTGTTTTTCCTCGGTTTCCGTATCCAGACCATGTCGCAGGGCGCCGCCCAGGCGACCTTCTGGGCGTTTGCGGCGCTGATGGGCGCATCCCTGTCCACCATTTTCCTGCGCTATACCGGCACGTCCATCGCGACGACGTTTTTCGCCACCGCCGCGGCCTTCGCCGGCCTGAGCCTTTACGGCTATACGACGAAGCGCGACCTGTCCCCGATGGGTACCTTCCTGATCATGGGCCTCGTCGGCATCCTGGTGGCGATGTTGCTCAATATGTTCATCCAGTCGAGCGCATTGCAGCTGGTGATCTCGATCCTTGGCGTGCTGATCTTCGCGGGGTTGACTGCGCACGACACGCAGAAGATCAAGCTGATCTACGATCAGGTTGCAGGCACGGAAATGGTCGGCAAGACGGCGATCATGGGCGCGCTGACGCTCTATCTCGACTTCGTCAACATGTTCACCTTCCTGCTCCAGTTCCTCGGTACGCAGAGGGACTAGGATTGCGGATGCCCCGGCGTAATTTACGCCGGGGCTCTTGCTCCCGACATGCCCTGGCCGCCGCAAGAGCGGCGATTTGCAATTTGGAGGAAGTTCGATGGGCGACATTTATCATCACAGGGCGCGCCTGATCGACGGTCGGGAAGTGGGACTGGACGAATGGCGCGGCCAGGTGCTGCTGATCGTCAATACGGCGTCGAAATGTGGTTTCACGCCACAGTATCGCGGCCTGGAAACCCTGTACGAAAATCTTCGCCACAAGGGATTTGCGGTGCTGGCCTTCCCCTGCAACCAGTTCGGCAAGCAGGAACCGGACGACGACGCGCAGATCGCAGAATTTTGCCGCACCAACTTCAATATCAGTTTTCCGCTGTTTGCGAAGGTCGATGTCAATGGCCCGGATGCGCACCCGCTGTTCGAACAGCTGAAGGAGGAAGCGCCGGGATTGCTGGGCTCGCGGGCGATCAAGTGGAATTTCACCAAATTCCTGGTCAATCGCGCCGGCCAGCCGGTAGAACGCTTTGCCCCAACGGTGAAGCCGGAAGATCTGGCATCGCGGATCATCAAACTATTCTGATGCTCCGCGGATGAACAGAAGTCGAAAGCCCGTCATCGCGGTTGACGGGCCCGCCGCCTCTGGCAAGGGAACCATCGCTCGCGCCCTCGCCAGGCAATATGGCATCCCGCATCTGGACACCGGCGCACTGTACCGCGCCGTGGCGCTGGCCGCAGCGCAGGACGGTGTCGCCCTTGACAACAGGGAGCGGCTTGCTGCCCTGGCGCAGGCGCTGGATCTTTCCCTGCTGGAACATCCGGATTTGCGGAGTGCGGCAACTGGCCAGGCAGCGTCTCTCGTGTCCGCGATTCCCGAAGTTCGCGCGGCCCTTCTGGCTTTCCAGCGCGATTTCGCCTCGCGTCCGGGCGGCGCGGTTCTGGATGGGCGCGATATTGGCACGGTGATCATTCCGGCGGCAGACGCCAAATTATATGTGGTGGCGGCCCCGGAAATCCGGGCATGCCGCCGTTTTCAGGAACTGCAAGCCGCCGGCCATGCCGTGACGAAAGAAGGCATTCTCGCTGATATCCGCATCCGCGATGCCCGCGATTCCAGCCGGACCGATGCGCCGTTGCGCCAGGCGAAAGATGCCGACTTGCTTGACACCAGTGCCTGCAGTATAAACGATGCCATCCAGAAAGCTGTGGAACTTGTGTCCCGACGTCTGGAACGGACCGTTTGACAGGAAAAGGCTCCGGCGGATTGCCCGTCTGCGCGCCGCTTTTGGTTTATCGGACTGATTTTTCACGCAAGACCGTCGGAAACAACCGGCCGGCCTGCATAGCATAGAGATAAAGGAACTACATGGCCTCCACTGCAATGCCGACCCGCGATGATTTCGCGGCCCTCCTTGATGATTCGCTCGGTGAGAGCCAGAGCTTCGAAGGCAAGGTCGTCAAGGGAAAAGTGACCGCAATCGAAAATGACCTGGTGGTCATTGATGTTGGGCTGAAGTCGGAAGGACGCATTTCCATCCGCGAATTCACCCCGCCGGGACAAGCACCGCAAGTGGCAGTCGGCGACGAGGTAGAGGTCTATGTCGATCGTGTCGAAAACGCCCACGGCGAAGCGATGCTGTCGCGCGACCGCGCCCGTCGCGAAGCCGCGTGGGACAAGCTGGAAGAGCAGTTCAACGCCGGCGAGCGCGTGGAAGGAACGATCTTTGGCCGCGTAAAAGGTGGTTTCACCGTCGATCTTGGCGGCGCTGTCGCGTTCCTGCCGGGCAGCCAGGTCGATATCCGGCCGGTGCGCGATGTGACTCCGCTGATGGGCATTGCCCAGCCGTTCCAGTTGCTGAAGATGGACCGCAAGCGCGGCAACATCGTCGTATCGCGTCGTTCCATCCTCGAGGAAACGCGCGCCGAAGCACGCACCGGCCTGATCCAGTCGCTGCATGAAGGTCAGATCATCGACGGCGTTGTCAAGAATATCACTGATTATGGCGCGTTCGTCGACCTCGGCGGGATTGATGGCCTGCTGCACGTCACCGACATGAGCTACAAACGCGTCGGTCACCCGAGCGAAGTCATTGCCATTGGCGATACGGTTCGGGTGCAGATCATTCGCATCAACCGCGAAACGCAGCGTATCTCGCTGGGCATGAAGCAGCTCGAAACCGATCCGTGGGAAGGTGCGGAGCTGAAATATCCGGTCGGAGCCCGCCTGAAGGGCCGTGTGACCAACATCACCGAATATGGCGCGTTTATCGAACTGGAGCCGGGCATCGAAGGCCTCGTCCATGTTTCAGAAATGTCTTGGGTGAAGAAGAATGTGCACCCGGGCAAGATCGTCTCCACAAGCCAGGAAGTCGAAGTCATCATCCTGGAAGTCGATGGCGAAAAGCGGCGGATTTCGCTCGGCCTGAAGCAGGCGCAGCGCAATCCGTGGGAAGTTTTCGCCGAAGAGCATCCGGTTGGCTCGGTCGTCGAGGGCGAAGTCAAGAATTCCACCGAATTCGGCCTGTTCATCGGCCTGCCGGGCGAAGTGGACGGCATGGTCCATATGTCCGACATTGCCTGGGGCGTGACGGGTGAATCCGCGCTGCAATTGCACCATAAGGGTGAAGTGGTGAAGGCGCAGGTTCTCGAAGTCGATGTCGAGCGCGAACGCATTTCGCTGGGCATCAAGCAGGTTTCGGGCAGCGAAGGCGCCGGTGAAGTTGCTGCGGGCGCCTCCGGGGGCTTTGATACGCGCCGCAACGAGGTCGTCACATGCATCGTCCGCGAAGTGCGTGATGGCGGTATCGAAGTTCAGATCGGTGAAGATGGACCGACGGCATTCATCAAGCGCTCCGACCTGTCTCGGGACCGCGACGAGCAACGCCCGGAGCGTTTCCAGGTTGGTCAAAAGGTCGACGCCATGGTTGTCGGGTTCGAGCGCGGCAAAAAGCCGATGCTGTCCATCAAGGCGAGGCAAATTTCCGAAGAAAAGCAGCAGGTCGCTCAATATGGTTCGTCCGACTCGGGCGCGTCACTCGGCGATATCCTTGGCGCGGCCCTCAACAAGGCGCGCGACAACGGCTGATCGCGATCCGTTCGCCTGTCATAATGGGGGAGTCCGCGAGGCGCGGGCTCCCCCATTTTTCTTTTTGCGATGTATGACTTGACCAACGCCTTCAGAACGCGGCATAAGTTTTCCAACTTCTGCGGGAGCGGGTGTCAATCTGGCAGGTTCGGGGTTGTCCGTCTGCATGACAGACAACATCTCCTGGCAAGCGGGAGCGGAAAATGATTCGATCAGAACTGGTGCAAAAGATTGCTGACGCCAATCCGCATCTCGGCCAGCGGGAAGCTGAACGCGTTGTGGGAACGATACTGGATGCCATCGCGGATCGGTTGGCGGAAGGCGGACGCGTTGAATTGCGCGGATTTGGCGCATTTGCGACCCGGGAGCGCGATGCACGCACAGGACGCAATCCTCGTACAGGCGAGCCGGTATCTGTGGAGGCCAAACGTGTCCCCCACTTCAAGCCAGGCAAGGAATTGCGTGAGAAGCTGAACGTCGAATAAAGCGGCAGTTGTTTCAGCCGAAGCGGTTGCGCAGTTCCAGTAGGGCCAGCGCCGCCGCCACAGCTTCGCCGGCCTTATTCTTTTGCGCAGGGTCGGCACGCACCAGCGCCTGCGCTTCATTTTCTACAGTCAATATCCCATTACCGATGGGCAAACCGTCCAATGTCAGCGCCATCAGGGCGCGCGCGGACTCATTCGATACGATTTCGAAATGATACGTTTCACCGCGGATCACGCATCCCAACGCTACATAGGCATCGTAGCGCCCACTTTCCGCCGCCAGCGCAATCGCCGCCGGAATTTCGAGAGCGCCGGGCACTTCGATCAAGTCATGGCTGCATCCGGCCGCCTTTATAGCCGCGCGTGCGCCCGCAAGTTGCAGTTCAAAGATATGCGCGTAAAAGCCGGCTCCGGCGATCAATATGCGGGTCATCCCATTTCCTCCTGACCCGGGTGCCGGGATACTTCAATCGGCTGGTGACGTACCACATTCAGACCGTAACCGGAAAGGCCGACGAAGCTGCGGGAGGCGTTGGTCAGCAGAACAATATCGCTAACACCGAGATCGGCCAGGATTTGCGCACCGATCCCATAATCGCGCTGCTCCATGTCCGATGGCTTGCCAGCCTCCCGGTCCGCCAGCATGCGGGAAAGGCGATCCGGACGATTGTCGCGAATGATCACGATCAGACCCTCGCCTGCCTCGCTGATGATTTCCATGGACCGTTGCAACATGTTGTCCCGTTCGCCGATTTCCCCCAGCAAATCGGTAAACGGATTGAAATTATGCATGCGGACAAGCGTCGGTTGGCCAGGTGAAATGCGCCCCTTCTGCAACACCAGATGTTCGGCGAATTCTGCCTTGTTGATGTAGGTTTTCACCACCCAGTCACCGCCATAGCGGCTGTTCATCCGCGTTTCGGCCACGGCTTCCACCAGATGATCGTGACGATGCCGATAGGCGATCAGATCGCGGATGGTGCCGATTTTCAGCCCATGCTTGCGCGCGAACGGGATGAGATCATCCAGGCGCGCCATGCTGCCATCATCTTTCATGACCTCGCAGATCACGCCGGACGGGTTAAGACCGGCAAGCCGCGACACATCCACGGCGGCTTCCGTATGACCGGCACGCACCAGTACGCCACCCTCCCGCGCGATCAGCGGAAAGACGTGGCCCGGACTGACGATCGCGTCGGCCCGCTGGGCTGCGTCGATAGCAACCGCAATGGTACGGGCGCGGTCAGCGGCGGAAATGCCGGTCGTCACCCCTTCGCGCGCCTCGATCGACACGGTGAAAGCAGTTTCATGCCTGGAGCCGTTGGTGCGCGCCATCAACTGCAAGCCCAGTTGTTCGACACGCTGTCGGGTCAGAGCCAGACAAATCAGGCCGCGAGCATGCCGTGCCATAAAATTGATGACATCGGGCGTCACCATCTGCGCCGGAATAATGACATCGCCTTCATTTTCCCGATCTTCATCGTCGACCAGGATATACATGCGGCCATTGCGCGCCTCGGCGATGATTTCCTCGATTGGAACCAACGGACTCGGGCCGTTCTCCACCAGGAAGGACTCCAGCTTCGCCAGGGTTTCAGCAGTGGGATTCCAGCCCGGCTCATCGAGCGAGCGAAGTGAATTGGGATGCAGACCAACAGCACGCGCCAAAGCTGCACGGGTGATGCCTGTTTCTGCAAGATGGTCGCGGATGCGCTCGATCAACAAACTGCTCATGCCGCTCATTTTCACATTGTAATGTGAAAATCAAGGTTGGTAATCACATTATGATGTGATTCAACGCGTGTGCGGACTGGTTTGCAGGCGCTGTAAATAACGGGCGAGAATGTCGATTTCGAGATTAACCTTCGCGCCTGTTGCGATCTCGCCGAGCGTCGTCACTTCGGCGGTATGTGGAATGATATTCAGATGCAGCCGCGCACCGCGATCCTCATCTTCCACCTCATTCACCGTCAGCGAAATGCCGTCTACTGCAATGGAGCCCTTGGCAGCAATGAAGGGCGCGACAGCCGGTGGCGCGAGGATCACAAGATGCAGCGATCCGGCGACAGGTTCGACTCCCAGTATCTCGCCAACGCCATCGACATGCCCGGTGACGATATGGCCCCCGAGTTCATCGCCGATCTTCAATGCCCGTTCGAGGTTGAGCCTCGCCCCTTTCTCCCATTGGCTCGCCGGTGTGCGCGAGAGGGTCTCCCCCGACACATCCACCTGAAACCGCCGGCCTTCAATGGCTACCACCGTCAGACAAACGCCCGAACAGGCAATTGACGCGCCGAGCGCTACGTCGGACAGATCAAGATCGCTGTCGATCCAGAGGGACAAATCCGCGCCTGGCCGCTGGCGGATTTCGGCAACGGTGCCGATGGCGGAAATGATACCGGTGAACATGGCGAAGACCTAGCGTCTGCGTGCATAGACCTCAAGCAGGTCTGTGCCCAAGGGTCGGCGATCGAGCAGATCCCAGCGATCATGGGTTGCGGCCAGCGTTGATGGCTGCAACGCTTCCAGCCCCTGCCCCGCGCCGATCAATATGGGCGCGCGTAGCAGGATCAGTTGATCGACATGGTCGTCCGCGAGCAATCCGGCCGCCAGATGGCCGCCGCCTTCGCACAGGAGGCGGTTTAAGCCGTTTTCAACGGCGAAACGATCGACGGCCCCTATCGAATCGAAAGTCAGAAATGGCGGCGGTGCGGGTATTGATCCGATCACTCCGCGCAAGGGCTGTGGACCATTATAGCCGGGCAGGCGCACATCCAGCCGTGGATGATCCGCCAGAAAAGTTCCGCGTCCGACAATCACCATATCGGACCGGGCTCGTAACAGATGCGCGTAAAGCCGGGCACGTTCACCGGTGATCCACTGGCTGGTCCCGTCTGCCATCGCGAACCGCCCATCCAGAGACAGTGCCAGCTTCAACGTCCATTCCGGTCGGCCAGCCAGGAGCCGACGGGAGAATCCCTTGAGTTCACGCGCCGCCTCGTCGCGCAGAACATTCGTCTCTACCGTAATGCCGGCGGCGCGCAAGCGGGCGATCCCCGCACCAGCCGTGCGCGGGTCCGGATCTGTCATTGCGACAACGACACGCGCTACGCCCGCCCCGATCAGGCTGTCTGTGCATGACGGACCGCGCGGCGATTTATGTGCGCAGGGCTCCAGGGTTACATAGGCCGACGCGCCCCGTGCCGAAGCGCCAGCCTGTGCCAGCGCCATGGCTTCTGCGTGCGGGCGTCCCCCGTCGGCGGTCCAACCCCGCCCGATAACATGATCACCCATGCGGATCAGACAACCGACGTTCGGATTGCTTCCCGTTCGACCCCCGGCGCGACGCGCCAACGCCAGCGCCGCCGCCATCCAGCGCCGGTCGCCCGCTATGTCTTTCAAGACGGACTGGCGCCCCGTGCGGCCTCGCGTTCCCGCGCCAGCGCCGCTTCCCGTTGGGCGGCGGCACGAGCGTCAATCTCGGCATTATGCGCGGCATAGCGCTGACGCAGCGCCTCCATGGCTGCTTCGCGTTCTGCGGCAGCATCCTCGGCGGTGCGTTCTGATCCCCAGCTTTCAGCGTAGACAACGCGCGGGCCGACCCGCAATCCGGTATCGCTGGCGATCACAAAGCCCAGAATCAGGAGACCGCCCATCCCGACGCCCGCCATCAGAAACGGAAACTGCGCCGGCAGCCTCCGCATTCGATCACCCACCCGTTCGGCGATGCCGCGCCGGGGTTTCTTGCTCCAGCTAAAGCCGTCGAGTTCCTCCAGGTCGCGTTTGGCCCGGATGGCGCGGCGGCGCTTGTTCTCATCCTTGCTCAACTCATTATCCGGGAACGGCAAGGGCACCCGGACAGCTTTTGGTTTTTTCAGCGGCATAATGTCATCCGGGCATGAATGTAGGTTACACCCGCATCGGCATCAATACATAGAGCGCTTCGGCTTGCGAAACCTCGCGGATAAGCGTGGGGGCGACGGCATCGGCCAGATGGACTTCCACTTCATCGCTATCGATTTGCTGCAGAATATCGAGCAAATAGCGGCTGTTAAAGCCTACATCGAGCGCACCTGCGGCGTAGTCCGCCGGAATGTCCTCGGATGCCGTACCATTTTCCGGGCTGGTGACGGACAGCGTCACGCGATCCTGATCGAGGCTGAGCTTCACGGCGCGGGTCTTTTCGGACGCAATCGCCGTCACCCGGTCCACACCTTCGGCAAGGGTAGCCGGATCGATTTTCAGGATGCGGTCGTTCCCGGTCGGAATGACGCGGCTGTAATCGGGGAAGGTCCCGTCGATCAGTTTGGAGGTCAGCACCGCGCCGCCGATCTGGAAGCGGATGCGAGCGGCAGAGAGCGAGATACCGATGTCCTCGTCGCGCTCGTCCAGCAATTTGCGCACTTCCGCTACGCATTTGCGCGGAATGATGATGTCCGGCATGTCGGCGGCGCCGGCCGGCAGCGGCAATTCATAGCGCGCCAGGCGATGGCCATCGGTCGCCACGGCGCGCAGCGTTTGCTGACCAGCCGGCGCGTGCAGGAAAATGCCGTTCAGATAATAGCGGGTTTCCTCGGTGGAGATGGCGAAGCGTGTCTTGTCGATCAGCGTTCGCAGGGTTTCCGCCGGCATCGAAAAGTTGACCGGAAGTTCGCTTTCGCCGATCACCGGAAAATCTTCGCGCGGCAGCGTTTGCAACTGGAAGCGGGCGCGACCGGCTACCACCGACATGCGCGGACCGCTGGCGTCCAGCGTCACCTGCGCGCCATCGGGGATCTTGCGGATAATGTCGTACAGCGTGTGAGCGGAAACCGTCGTGGCGCCTGCAGTTTCAACATTGGCGGGAACTTCTTCCACAACCTGCAGGTCGAGGTCGGTCGCCATCAGTTTCAGCCCATCGCCTTCGGCGGAAAGCAGCACGTTGGACAGGATAGGAATGGTATTGCGCCGCTCCACCACCGATTGAACATGTCCCAGCGCTTTCAGAACATTTGCGCGCTCGACCAGCAATTTCATGCGTTGACTCATTCCCTGTCGTGCCGATTGTGGCGTTCTCTATACATGGAAGTGACGCCAGCGAAAGCCTCAACCGTCGGAAACCCAGTCCCTTAAGGACCTATCTGAAATATCTTTCCGGCAGCACCGCCAGCATCGACAGACGGTGCACGCCGCTGGCATTGACTTCGAAGCCGGTAATGCGCGGCGAAAGCAGAGTCCAGGCCAGCGGGCGAACCAGGCCGATGGCGGCGATATCATCGCGCCACAGCAATTCGGCCTGCTCCCATGCCGCCCGGCGTTCCGCCAGGCCCGGCGCCACCCACGCATCGGACAGCAATTGATCGGCCTCGGGGTTGCAGACGCCGAAGCGATTGGCGTCGCAGCGGAATGGCAAAAGAAAGGGCAAGGGCGAATCAATGGGCGAGATATGGCTGGTCAGCGCGAGGACGAAATCCCCCTCCTTGATGGCGCGGGCATGACCGGCCGGGGAGCGGCGTACCAGCGTCAGCTCGATGCCGATGGCGGCAAGATCGGCGGCAACGGCTGAAACCGTGTCAGCATCCGCTGACGACTGGCTGATCGCCACCGCAAGGCGCAGCGGCAATTCCACCCCGGCCGCCGCCAGCAATTCCCGCGCTTCGGCCTGACGCATGGGCAGCGGATCAGAGGAAATGGCGGGCAATCTGCTATCCGGCGTCAGACCATAGACGCCGGGCACCGTAGCATTGGCGAACAGGGTTGCGCCGAGTCGCTCCCGGTCGATCGCAAGCGACAGCGCGCGGCGGACGCGAAGATCTGCCAGAGCCTCATGCTGATGGTTCACCAGCAACAGCAACAATTCACGCGGCTGCTCTATCAGCAAGGTCGCCCGACGCCCCAGCGTGCGGGCATCGGCAAACCCTTCGAGCCGCCCGCCCGAGACCAGATCCGATTCGCCCCGCTGGAACCGCCCCACCGCATCCCGTCCTGCCGCCTGGCGGACACTCGCCGCCGCCACCTTCACGCTTTCGACTGCATAATAACGCTGGTTCCGGTACAGGTCGGTGAGATTGACGTGGGCCGGTTTTTCTCCGGCCGGTGTCAACGCAATATAGGGTCCGGCGAAAATATCCGGGTGGCGGACAGCGCGGATGGCGAGCGGCGGTGTCGCCAGCAGTTCGAGCAACTCCGGCTGTGGCGTGGAAAGCCGCAATTCGATGGTATCTCCCAGCGGCGCGGAAATCCCGGTCACGCCCGCCAGCAAGTCTGCCGTCAGATTATTGGCCTTGCGCGCGGCTTCCAGCGTGGACACCACATCCTCGGCAAGAATTGGCCGGCCATCCGAATATTGCGCCGCACGCAGACGCAAGACGATGGACAGGCCGTCATCGGACACGCGCCAGCTCTGGGCGAGGCCAGGAATAATCTGTCCGTGCGCATCACGCGCCGTCAGCCCGGCAGCCAGCGCCTCCGCCACAATCGCGCCCGCCGCACGGCTGCCGATGGCGTCGATGCGCAACGGCGATTCGGCGGAAGGGGCCCTGTCGCAGGCAGCGAGTAAAATCAGGGCAAGGCACATCACCGCCGCCGTCCACGCAGGACGGATGAACGGAACGAAAAACAGCCCTCCCGATCCCGTCAACAGTGTCTTCCTTCCCGCATTGCGGCCAGCCGTCCCGGCATAAAGGGATTATTTAGACATTGCGAAAAGAATTGCGGGTGGCAAGCGGCGCTGTGGCTGGTATGTCTCCGCTCCATGATGGAACCTGCTCCTGACATTGCGCATCTCGTTGGCAACACCCCGCTCGTCCTGTTGAAAGGCCCGTCCGAACGCACCGGATGCCGGGTATATGGTAAATGCGAATTCATGAACCCCGGCGGATCGGTCAAGGACCGGGCGGCATTGTTCATCATCCGCGACGCCGAGGAACAGGGTCAATTGCAGCCGGGCGGCGTCATCGTCGAAGGGACGGCGGGCAATACCGGCATCGGTCTGGCCGTGATCGGGGCGGCGCGCGGTTATCGCACCATCATCGTCATGCCGGAAACCCAAAGTTCGGAAAAGAAAGATGCGCTGCGGGCGTTGGGCGCGCAACTGGTGCTGGTACCGGCGACATCCTATGCCAATGCCGGCCACTATGTGCATACGTCGCGGCGGCTGGCCGAAGAAACGCCCAATGCCGTATGGGCCAACCAGTTCGACAATATCGCCAATCGTCTGGCACATATCAAAACCACCGCGCCCGAGATCTTGCGTGATCTGAACGGGAAGGTGGATGGCTTTACCTGCGCGGTCGGCACCGGCGGCACCTTCGCCGGCGTTGGCCTCGGATTGAAAGCCGAACTGCCGGATGTCACCATCGCGTTGACCGACCCGGAAGGTGCGGCCCTCTACAGCTGGTTCACCACGGGCGAACTGAAAGCCGAAGGTTCGAGCGCTGCGGAGGGCATTGGCCAGAGCCGCATTACCGCCAACCTGGAAGGTGCGCCGGTGGATATCGCCTTCCGCATTCCCGATACAGAAGCCGTGCCGATCCTGCACGAATTGATGGCGCGTGACGGGCTGCATCTCGGCCTGTCGTCGGCGATCAATGTCGCCGGGGCCGAGCGCCTCGCCCGTCATCTGGGGCCGGGAAAAACCGTCGTGACGATCCTCGCTGACAATGGCAGCCGTTATCTCTCGACGTTGTGGAATCCGGCATGGCTGCAGGAGCGCGACCTGCCACTGCCTGCCTGGTACAAGGAATCGCGGTGAGGCTCTCCGTAACCTCAACCCGTCCCGCACTCGACACGTTTGACGGCATTTGATACAGCATCACACTATGGATCGCGTCCGAACTGGCCTTACGGGTCTTGGTCTGGTGTTCCTGTTCACGCTGCTGGCTTCGGTCTTGTTTTCGCCGACGACGCAGCCGGGGACAGGGAAGGAAACTGCAGAACCTTTGGCGCAACTGGGCGTCGCTCCCGGAGCCGACAAGGCCAGCAGTATGCGCGGGGAAAAGGGCGCAAGCGATGGCGTTCTTCTGGGTGACAGGATCATGGACGACGCCGTAACCGGCGGAGATCCGCTGTTCGACGATTTGAACGGCGATCGCGCTGAAGAGGCGGGCCGAAAGCCCGGCCAATCGATCACGGGGCGGCCCTTGCAGCAATTGCTCGATAGCCGCACCAATCGCACCACCGTCTAGGCTCGTCGATATGGCTCCAGCTTATCCCCGGTCGGGCGGTCGCGGCGTGGCCTATGCGGTGGCTGCCCTGCCGTTCCTGGTTCTGGGGTTGCTGTTTCTGTTTCACGATCGGGGCACGAACCTGTTTCCTGACCTCGAACCGGCGGCGGTCGCTCATATAGAACTGTCGCATCGGGGTAGCGGTTTGCGCCTCGAACGCAGGGAAGATGGGTGGATATTGCCATCGGCGGCGAACGCGCCCGGTGATACCGCCCGGATCGAGCGTCTGCTGTTGGCGTTGACGCACATAGCGGGAGAACCTCTGGCAACGGAGGACACGCCGCGAACCGCGCCGCTGACCGTCATTTTGCGCGACTCAGGCGGCAAGATACTGGGAATAGCCGCTTTTCGCAACGGAGAGGCAGCACGGCTGATATCGGATGGCACCGTCATTTCCCGGCTTTCCATCGCGCAATTGCCGGCATTGCCGCTCTGGCCATCGGCGTGGAGCAGTCTGGAGCCGCCGGCGATCCCCAGGGATTCCGTCCGGCAAATCTGGCTGACGGGCGGCGCCGCCCCCATGGCCATGAATGCCGCCGACACAGCTACGGTGGCGAATATCCTTTCCCGTCTGTCGGCACAAAATTTCGTGATCGCCGATGATCTGGACTGGCAGGATGCGCGCCAATTGCGCGTGCAGTTGACGGATGGCGCGATGGTCGACGTACAGGCCGTGCAGCAGGATGATCGCTGGTTTGTGCGCCTCTCGTCGGACGCGCGCGCCGATATTCGCGCGGCTTCCGCCTTCGCGTTCGCAGCCCCGGAACCGCTACCCTGACACGAATTGAGGCGTCCACAGACCCTGGCGTGCTGGCGCGGGTTCCCGCCAGCGACGATGGCGCGCCCGCGCGGCCGGCAAGGCTGCAGCAACTGCCGCGAGCTTTTCTGCCCGGCTGGTGACGACCCGCTGTGCCAAAGCGGCTGTCCCGCCAGCGCGCACCTTTCGGCCAATATCGCCATAGATCCGCGCCGCCGCCAACACAGCCCATGCTTGCCGCCACCCAAGCGCCGGCACGCCCCAGACCGCCGACGCCTCATAGTAGCCGGACAGCGTTACCAGACGGGATACGACGCGGTGCAAGGACGGGCGACAGACTGCCGACGTGAAATTTTCCGCCGAAAGCCGCTCCGCCGCCAGCCATTCCGCCGGTAAATAGCAGCGGCCAGCAGCCGCATCCTCCATCACGTCGCGGGCGATATTGGCGAGTTGAAAGGCCAGCCCCAAATCCGACGCGCGCGCGAGCGTTCGATGGTCCATAGGCGAAACGCCCATTACCAGCGCCATCATGACGCCAACGCATCCGGCCACATGGTAGCAATAAGTCAGCAGATCACCTTCGGTATCCACCGGGAATTCATCGACATCCATCGCGAAACCATGGAGCAGATCATCCGCGTAGCGGCGGGGAATGGCCACATCGCGCACCAGCAGTGCCAGCGCGTCGAACGGCACATCACCGGTCATTTCGCCACCAAAGGCCCGATCCGTCGCCGCCCGCAATTCTGCCAGCCGTGCGGCAGGCGCTGCCAGGTCCGCCATCCGGCCCTGCCCATATTGCTGGCCGTCGATCACATCGTCACAATGCCGGCACCAGGCATAAAGCAGTGTAGCCCGGTCACGTGTTTCGGGATCGAACAGGCGGCTCGCCAGTGCGAAACTTTTGGACCCGCGCGCAATCGATGCATGCGCCGCCGCGATGATGTCTGTGCTCATGGCTGGCGCAGATCGGCCAGCATCAGGCGGGCGGTCGCCTTCGCCGATCCCACGACGCCAGGGATGCCCGCGCCCGGATGCGTACCGGCGCCGACGAAATACAAATTCCGCAAAACATCGTCGCGATTGTGGGTGCGAAACCAGGCGGATTGCCACAACAAAGGTTCGAGGCTGAAGGCGCTGCCCAGATGGGCCGCCAGTTCATGATGAAAATCAGCGGGTGAAAAGGTGCGCATCGTGACCAGATTTTCGCGCAATCCGGGTATCAGCCGTTGCTCCAGATGGTTGAGGATTTGATCCGCATAACGTGGACCATAAACCGACCAGTCGATGGGCAGTTTCCCCAGATGCGGCACGGGCGACAAGGCATAGAATCCGCTGCATCCGGGCGGCGCAAGATCCGGATCGGTGACGGTCGGGTGATGTAAATACAGGGAAAAGTCCGCTGCGAGGATGCCGTCATTGTAAATGTCTTCCAGCAACTCGCGGTAGCGCGGACCGAACAGAATGGAATGATGCGCAATCTCCGGATATTCGCGCTTCAGTCCGAAATAGATGACAAACAAGGACGGCGACCAGCCTTTACGTTTCAGTGATGCAGCCATTTTCACGCCGCGGGGATGGTGCCCGAGCATCCCGCCATAGCTGTGCAAGACATCGGCATTGGACGCGACCGCATCGAACCGCCGCGACGTGCCATCGGCCAGCGTCACCCCCAGCACATGGGTTGCCGCCGCCTCGATCCGCGCCACCCTGCACGCGGACAGATATTCTCCACCCAGGTCGGTGAACAGCCGCAACAGACCGCGCACCAATGCATGGGTGCCGCCTTTGGGGAACCAGACGCCCCACTTCTTCTCCAGTGCATGAATAAGCGCGTAAATACTGCTGGTCGTGAACGGATTTCCGCCGACGAGAAGGCTGTGGAAGCTGAATGCCTGACGCAATTGCGGGTCCGAAATATATTGCGACACGACCGAGTAAACCGATCGCCACGCCTGATATCTGGCGAGTTTCGGGGCGGCGGCAATCATCGAGCGAAAATCGAGGAAGGCAACATGCCCGAGCCTTTCGTAACCTTCCGTAAACACGCCGGCGCTATAATCCATGAAGCGTTTATAGCCTTCAACATCGCGTGGATTGCGCTTCTGGATCTGTTCCAGCAATGCAGCGTCGTCATTGCCATAATCGAAGCTGGAGCCATCTTCCCAATAAAGGCGGTAAAAGGGGGAAACTGGCAGCAATTCGACATAATCGGCCATATCCCGGCCAGCGAGGGAAAACAGTTCGTCGATACAGGTCGGATCCGTTATCACCGTCGGCCCGGCGTCGAACGTGAACCCCGCATCCTCGAATACATAGGCCCGGCCGCCGGGCTTGTCGCGCGCCTCGATCAAAGTGGTCTGAATACCGGCGGCCTGCAAGCGGATGGCCAGTGCCAGTCCGCCGAAACCACTGCCGATAACTGCTGCGGTGCGTTCGATCATTCCGGCTCCTGTCACCTCAGCACAGCCGCAACTGCCCGTCCCAATGGTACCGGCGGCTTGCCGGAGACGATGCGAAGTTTGTCAGCCAGACTGCTATGGCCGGCATAAAAGCGCCCGACAAGGCCGGCGTCCAGCCGATAGAAGCGCTGCAACACCCGCCAGCGATCCTGTGGCGATGCAGCCCGAAACAGCATCTTGTTGAGCAGGCGATAAAATCCCCGTTCCTGCCAGCGCGCGGCGGCCCATCCGCGCAATGCCCGATCCAGCGCCGGGCCGGACAGATCGCGCAGTTCCGCTACATGCAGGGCCAGCCGCACCGCATCGGGAAAGCTGTAGCCGGTGACGGGATGAAACAGCCCCGCCGCCATCCCCACCGGCGGCACACCCGGCGGGAATCCGGCAAGGTGGCGGTGGATATTGCCGCCCAGCGCGATGGGAAGCACGCCTTGCTCCTCGCGGATGTGGCGCAACGGTTGCCATCCCCGGGTCCGTCCATAATCGGTGATTCGGGCGCGAAGGTTGTCCGTCTCCAGCGCCGGTCCGTCGGCATAATAAGTGTCTTCGATCAACACTCTGGTCGGGCTGAACGGCAGCACATAGACGAAGCGATAGCCGTCATGCTGGGCTACCGTCGCGTCCATGATGATCGGGCCGGCAAGATGGTGCGGCGACGCCAGTTCCATCTCGATACCGAGAAACTTCTGAAAACCGAGGTCCAGGGCAGGCGTCGGCCGGTCGCCGCGCGCGTCGATCACGGCGCGCGCTTGCAGGCAGCGGCCATCGGCCAGTTGCACCGAGTCGGGAGCGAGTGTGCTGATGGGGACGCCGAGGAACCGGCAATCATCCGGCAAGGCCGCCATCAGCGCCGCATGCAATCGCCGCGATGTCCCCGATTGATAAATGGCATCGATCTGACGCGTGAAGGCCGGGAAGCGCAGTTCATGCGATGGCCAGGAAGCTTCGATCAGCGGCGCCGCCAACGCCGCGCCTTCCGCCGAAAAATCCGCCGCAAAGCAGCACCAGGTGTGATTGCCACCAAAGGCCGGCCCCTGTTCCACCACCGCCACCCGCGCATCCGGTCGGCGTGCGCGCAACGCCAGCGCTATCAGCCCGGCGGAAAGCCCGCCGCCGGCGAGGATCAAATCGAAGGTCATCGGCCTGTCCCTACCGCATGGCCGGTCGTCTGACACCCCCTTTGGTGGTAGAGGGCGGATAATGCAGGCGCTTCTCTTCTCTGCGGGCATGATGAGCCTGATTGTGGCCGCGCGTTATGTGGCAATTTCCGGGCTGTTCGCCTGGACGGCCCGAATTAAACGCCCGGAAATTTATGCTCCTGCCGATCCCCAAAAATTGGCCATGCTGTCGCGGCAGATTCGCCGGGAAATATACTGGTCGCTTTCCGCGGCTATTCTTTATGGGATTCCGGCGGGGATTGTCGCCCATTTGTGGCTCGAGCGGGGGATGACACTTATTTACACTGATATCCACGCCAGGCCCTTGTGGTGGCTGCCTGTTTCGGTTTTTCTCTATCTCGCCATTCACGACACCTGGTTTTACTGGACCCATCGCGCCATGCACCATTGGCCGAAACTGTTTCGCGCCGCCCACACCACCCATCATGAAAGCCGGCCGCCAACGGCCTGGGCCGCCATGTCTTTCCATCCGTGGGAATCGCTGTCGGCAGCCTGGCTGATACCGGCGCTTGTTTTCATAATTCCCATCCATATCGGCGGCGTTGCGCTGGTGCTGACGATCATGACCTTTTTTGGCGTCACCAATCATATGGGCTGGGAAATTTTTCCACGATCCTGGGTGGAAGGCAGCTTTGGCCGCCATATTATTTCCGCGTCGCACCATGATGTGCACCATCGCCATTATCGTTCCAACTATGGTCTGTATTTCCGTTTCTGGGACAAATTATGCGGTACGGACAATGGGCTGAGCGCGGACATGCTCCCGGCAAAATATCCACCCCGGCGTTTGTAAATAGCCAGAAAAGTCGGCACGTTGCCCGCGCGTAACACGTTATCAGTCCTGCGGAGACCAGACCATGAATCAGGCCGTCGTCAGCCTTAACTCAGGCTCGTCGAGCATCAAATTCGCGCTGTATACCATTGCAGACGACGAGCCCGTCCGGGTGTTCGGCGGCAAGATCGAGGGGATTGGCACGGCTCCACGCCTGATGGCACGGGAGGCCGACGGTACGGTCCTTGTCGACCGGTCATGGCCGGATAGTGCAACGCTCCCCCATGGCACGCTGCTTCAGGAATTTTTTCAATGGGCAGGAGCTCTCACCACGGATTATGAAATTATCGGTATCGGGCACCGGATCGTGCATGGCGGCACCGATTTCGCTGCGCCCGTGCTGGTCGACGAAGATATCATCGCGGCTCTCGATGCGCTTTCTCCGCTCGCGCCGCTGCACCAACCGCATAATCTGTCCGCCGTGCGTGCGCTGCGGGAGTTTGCCCCGCATCTGCCGCAAATCGCCTGCTTCGATACTGCCTTCCATCATGGCCGGGCGGACGCCACCACAAGATTCGCGTTGCCGCGCGCGCTATATGACGCCGGTGTACGCGGTTATGGCTTTCATGGCATTTCCTATGAATATATCGCACAAACACTGGCCCGCCACGATCCGGAACTGGCTGCCGGGCGGGTAGTAGTGGCGCATCTCGGCAATGGCGCCAGCATGTGCGCGATCCACGATGGCCGCTCTGTCGATACCAGCATGGGGTTCAGCACGGTCGATGGTCTGATGATGGGTACACGTTGTGGCACGCTGGATCCCGGTGTGGTGCTGTATCTGCAGACGGCCCTCGGCTATAGCGCGGAAGACATCGCGCACATGCTTTACAAACAATCCGGCCTGCTCGGCGTATCGGGAATTTCATCGGACATGCGCGAACTGACCGCCAGCGACAGACCCGAGGCGGCGGCTGCCGTCGACATGTTTGTCTGGCGTGCAGCGCGACATGCGGCAGCGCTGGCGACGACAATGGGCGGGCTGAACGGGCTGATCTTTACAGCCGGAATCGGCGAGAACTCCGCGCCGGTACGCGCACGCATTTGCCAGCATCTGGCCTGGCTTGGACTTGTGACGGACAGGGACGCCAACGATCGGAACGATCCCGTCATCAGCGCACCCGAAAGCGCCATAACTGTCGGGATCATCCCGACGGATGAGGAATGGATGATAGCCCGTCACACGCTGGATGTTCTGCAGCAACCGGAGGCAGTCTGAGACTGTCCGGGGATTTATCAGATACCGTAAATCCGCTCGTACATATGTTCAAGATCGGCGCGGTCTATCCAGCCATAAATCCAGTTGGCATAGAATAAACCGAAAAAGATGGTCGATATGATCGTCGTCCATAACACGCGTTTCCACATGGATGGCCGGTGGGGCGCGCCGACTTCTTGACCCGGAACATGTGTATCGCCTGCTTCTTCTCCGGTGCGGATGCCCCAGGGCAGTACGACAAACAGCGTTACCGTCCAGAAAAGCAGATATATTGCGAGAACAGAATACCACTTCATGAATATATCATTTATCTAGGTTTCGATAATTTGCACGTCGGTCATTGGTTTTTTGCCGGTCCATTTGCGTGCAACGCGCCGAACAGCAATTTTCACCTCGTCAGTAAGGCGCCGGGGGTCATTGAACCCCACTTTCTGGCTGGCTGCGGCAGCCTGGGTGCGACATTCCGCGAGGAACGCCTCCTCGTCCTCCTCCACCGGTACGCCTTTCGCCAGCACGACGGGTTCTGCGGCCAGCCGCGCCTTTTTGCCGACGACGAGCGTTACCACCATATAGCCGCCATAGCCGATTTTACGCCGGGCATGCAGCGTCGGGCCATCCGCCGGCAGGATCACATCACCATCCAGCACCAGCCGCCCTACGGGCTCGTGAGAGATTACCTGAGGCGCACCGGGAGCGAGCCGAATAGCGCTGCCGTTGATCGGCACGATCGCCTCGGGCACGCCCCACTCCCTCGCCAGCCGCGCATGTTCTTCCATATGACGGCGTTCACCATGCACCGGCACCGAGATTTTCGGTCGAATCCAACCGTACATGGCTTCCAGTTCAGGCCGGCCCGGATGCCCGGATACATGCACATGCGCCTGACGGTCGCCGATGATTTCCACGCCTCGCGCCGCCAGCGCATTCTGCACGCGCCCGATGGCGATTTCATTGCCGGGGATCTGCTTCGACGAGTAAATCACCAGATCCTGAGGATCGAGCCGGATATAGGGATGCGAACCGTCTGCAATGCGCGCCAGTGCTGCCTGCGGCTCCCCCTGTGTGCCGGTGACGACGATCAGCAGGCTTTCCGGTGCGGCGGTGCTTGCGGCTTCCAGACTGAGGGTTTCGGGAAAATCCCGCAAATAACCGCAAGCCTTTGCGACGCTGATGATTCGATCCAGCGAACGCCCCGCCACCACCAACCGCCGGCCACTGGCTTTCGCGACTTTCCCCAACGTGTGCAGGCGCGCGGCGTTGGAGGCAAAGGTGGTTACCACCACCCGCCCCCGGCGACGGCTCTGCACAAGACGCATCAACCCTTCATAAACGCCCGCCTCTGATCCGGACGCCTCGGCGTTGAAAACATTGGTCGAATCGCCCACCAACGCCAGCGTCCCGCGCCCGTTATTGGCGCCGATAGCTGTCAGTTCGCTGGCGGAGGCGGGATCTCCCAGCAGAGGCCGGTCGTCGAGCTTCCAGTCTCCGGTATGAAAAATCCGGCCATGCGGCGTGTCGATGACCAGCGCGTTGCCTTCGGGAATCGAATGGGCAAGCGCCACCCAGCGCGCCGAAAACGGCCCCAGTTCAACGCTGCCGCCCATCGGCACGACATGCAGCTTCACTTCGTTGGCGATGCCCTCCTCGTCCAGCTTGCGGCGGATGAGGCCAGCAGTGAACGGCGTCGCATAGAGCGGCGCGCCAAGGTCGGCGGCGAGATACGGTATGGCGCCAATATGGTCTTCATGGCCATGTGTCAGCAATATACCAAGCAAATCGTCGGCGCGTTCCTCGATAAAGGTCAGATCGGGCAAAACGAGTTCGACACCGGGCAAGGACGGATCGGCAAAGGTCATGCCCAGATCACACATGATCCATTTCCCGCGACAGCCATAAAGATTGACGTTCATGCCAATCTCGCCAGAACCGCCGAGCGGCAGGAAGATAAGCTCATCGCCCGGTTTCATGCTGCTGCCTTTTGATTGAGCTGGTGGATATGGATAAGTCCCTTGATCGTAAGATCTCCATCAACATGATGAATGGCTGCGGTGTGGCGGGCGAATAACGGCGCAATGCCGCCTGTGCCAATCACCGTCGCAGGCCGTCCGATTTCCGCTGTCATGCGCACGATCAGACCTTCGATCATACCGATCTGGCCCCAGAAAGCACCTGAATGCATCGCATGCACGGTTCCCTTCCCGATTGCGCCCTGCCCGTCCCGCGGCGGCTCCACCGCAATCCGTGGCAGGCGGGATGCGGCAAGATAAAGCGCATCCATCGAAATATTAACTCCAGGGCAAATCGCGCCGCCCTCATAGACGCCATCACCCGAAACCACATCGAAGGTGGTTGCCGTGCCGAAATCGACAATGATCAGATCGCCCGGCCATTGGGCATGCGCAGCGACCGCATTGACCACACGGTCCGCACCCACTTCCTGGGGGTTTGGCAGATTGATCGGCATGCCATAGCTAATGCCCGGCGCATTGCAGATCATCGGCTCGACATCGAAATAATAACGCGCAAGCCCGCGTAGATTGAACAATGTTTGCGGCACCACCGAGGCAATGATGACAGAATCAATCATCGCCGGTTCCACGCCTGCCAATGCCAGAAGCTGATGGAGCCAGACGCCATATTCGTCGGCCGTCCGGTTCCAGTTCGTTGAAATCCGCCAGCGCGCACGGATTTCGAGATCCTCCACCAGAGCGAAAATAATATTGGTGTTGCCGACGTCGATCGCGAGCAGCATCAGCCGCCTCCCCCGCCGGTCGTCACATCGCCGGCCCATATCACATGCACCTGTCCGTCCGCGTCGGCAAGCAACAGTGCGCCATCGTCGGCCAGCCCGGCAAATGTACCGGAGATCACATGGCCGCCCTGCGTCGTGGCCAAGGGCGTGCCGAGCGGGTGGGCCCGATCAAGCCAGTGCTGCCGAACGGCGGCGAACCCGCTTTCCGCCCATATTTTTCTCGATTCCGCGAACGATGCGGCCAGCACCGGCAGAAATACGTCGGGACCCGGTGGTGAGGCGTCCATCGCCGCGGCAAGCGCAATCGTTGCGCGGCCCGGCAATGCGGGCGCGGCTTGCAGATTTACCCCAACCCCCGCGATGACGGCATCCCCGGCGCGTTCCAGCAAAATACCCGACAGTTTCGCGCCATCCAGCAGCACATCGTTAGGCCACTTCAATTGAAGCCGCGCCGCCACTACAAAACGGCTTGCCGCATCAAACACTGCGAGCGCCATCACGAAGGCAAGTTCGGTGGGGGAACCTTCACCGACCCTTGGCCGGATAAGGCAACTGGCCGCAAGATTCCCCGGCGGAGAGTCCCACGCGCGTCCGAGCCGTCCGCGTCCACCCGTTTGCCGCGCCGCTGACACCCATTGAAGGTCCGCGAGCTGCCCTGCCCTGTCCCGTAACCAGTCGTTTGTGGATCCGACTTCGTCCAGCCGGATTGGTGTTGGCGCGGTCAGAACAAACTCGCGGCGGCCTGCCTTGTTGCGGCCGTGAGTGGTCCAATCAGCAAATAGCCGAGCGGGGAACAAATGATCGCTGTCGCTGCCATTACTGCCTGGTTGACGACAATGCCGCCGCCAGTTTCAGCGGGAGCAACCACATCCACCTCCGCATCAAAGAACATGATCTTGATGACACTGAGATAATAGTAGGCAGCTACAACGCTTGTCAGCACACCCAGCACCGCCAGCAGCCAGAGATTGGCACTGACCGCCGCATTGAACACGGCAAGTTTCGGCATGAAGCCAAACATTGGCGGCAAACCGGCAAGCGAGAACATGAAGATCGCAAGAGCCGTCGCCAGCCAGGGCCGTCTGCGCGCGAGCCCGGCCATATCGGCCAGATCCTCGACAGGCTGTCCGTCCCGATCACGCATGGCCAGCACGCAGAGGAAGGAGCCGATAATCATGATGAGATATACGGCGAGGTAGAAAAGCACGGCAGATGCACCTGCAGCGGTCGCTGCCGCCAGTCCGATCAGCATGAAGCCGACATTGTTAATCGACGAATAGGCCAACAGACGCTTGATATTGCGCTGCCCGATCGCACCCAGCGCTCCCAGGAGCATGGAGGCAACGGACATGAAAATGACGATCTGCTGCCAATCGGCCACCATGCCGGAGAAAGCATCAAGCGCGACGCGGAGAAACAGGCCCATGGCAGCGACTTTTGGCGCCGATGCGAAGAACGCCGCCACCGGAGTCGGCGCTCCTTCGTACACATCCGGCGTCCACATATGGAACGGTACTGCCGAAACCTTGAAGGCGAGACCTGCAAATATAAACACCAGGCCGAACAGCGCGCCGACATTACGCTCATCACCTGCCGACAGGCCGGCGGCGATCGCAGTAAAGTCTGTCGATCCGACAAAGCCGTAGATCAGGGTGACGCCATAGAGCAAAAGGCCCGACGAAAGTGCGCCAAGCACGAAATATTTGAGGCCCGCCTCGCTCGATTTCCCATAATCACGGTGAAAAGCCGCCAGTACATAGGAAGCCAGCGACATCAGTTCGAGACCAACATACAGGGTTAGCAGATTATTCGCGGACACCAGCACGAACATGCCAAGCGTCGCCAGCATCAGCAGTACCGGATATTCGAAGCGCGTCAGTTGCAGGCGGTCCAGCGCTGGCCCGGCTGTGATGGCCGCCGCCGCCGCACCAATCAGAATCAAAATCTTCAGGAACGCCGACAATGTGTCGGATACATAAAGATCATTCCATGCGAGTAACCGGCCCTGCCCGGCATTGAGCACCGTATAGGCTGCAACAGCAAATACAGCGGCTGCTGCCCAGGAAAGCGGTCTGTAGCCCTTGTCGCCGGTGAAAATGCCGATCAGCAACACGATCAACGTGCCGACCGCCAGCACGACTTCCGGTGCGCCGATGGAGAGAGACTGGATAAGAGCGGAAACGGCGGTCATTCCGCACCTCCTGCGGATACGGTGGCGACCGGCGTCGTCGCCGCAGCCCTGAAGTTGAATGGTGTTTGCGCAGGCTCGGCACGTTCGAGACGCGCGATCAGGCTGGCAACGGGTGCCCGTAACGGCTCCATGAACGGCTTGGGATAGAGGCCGATCCACAAGGTAATACCAGCCAGCGACACCATGATGATGATTTCCCGCATATTCAGATCCGGCATGGCGGCGACATCGGCATGCACCAGCTTGCCATATACCACGCGCGCATACAGCCACAGCATATACCAGGCGCCCAGGATTATCCCGGTGGTCATCACGAAAGCCACCCAGGTGTTGGCGCTGAACATGCCGCTCAGCGCCAGAAACTCGCCAACGAATCCGGACGTTCCCGGCAGGGCGATGGAGGCCATGGTGAACAGCAGGAAAAACACGGCATAGCGCGGCATATTTTCGACCAGTCCACCATAGCGGGCGATCTCCCGCGTATGCAGACGGTCGTAAATTACGCCAACACAGTAGAAGAGCGCAGCCGATACGACACCATGCGACAACATGACAATCATCGCGCCTTCAATGCCTTGTGTGTTGAAAGCGAAGAGCCCTCCGGTGACGAACGCCATGTGTGCGACAGAGGAATAGGCAATCAGCTTTTTCATGTCCGTCTGCACGAGCGCCACCAGTGACGCATAGACAAGGGCGATCATCGACAGCGCATAGATCAACCACGACAATTGTACGGAGGCTTCCGGGAACATTGGCAGCGAAAAGCGGATGAAGCCGTAACCACCCATTTTCAGCAGTACGCCGGCGAGGATCATCGAACCCGCTGTCGGTGCCTGGACGTGGGCATCCGGCAACCAGGTGTGCACCGGCCACATTGGCAGTTTCACCGCGAAGCTGGCGAAGAACGCCAGCCACAGCCAGGTCTGGGCGCGCACCGGGAAATCATAGGCCATCAATGCCGGGATGTCCGTTGCTCCGGATTCATTGGCCATCCACAGCATCGCCAGCAGCATCAGTACCGAGCCCAGCAGGGTATAAAGAAAGAATTTATAGGACGCGTAGATGCGCTGCGCACCGCCCCAGATCCCGATGATGATATACATTGGGATGAGGCCGCCCTCGAAGAAGATATAGAAGAGGAACAGGTCGAGCGCCGAAAAGACGCCCACCATCAACGCTTCCATGGCAAGGAACGCGGCCATATATTCCGGTACGCGGACCTTGATGCTGTCCCAGCTCGCAAGGATGCACAGGGGCATCAGGAAAACCGAGAGGAGGATCAAAAGGAGGCTGATCCCGTCAATGCCGAGATACCAGGAAAACACCTCACCAAACAGGTCCTGGCGTTCGATAAACTGGAAAGCTGCAGTCGATGAATCGAACCCGGCCCATAGATATATTCCGCATGCCAGCATGAACAGGGTTGTGCCGAGTGTCACCCAGCGCGCGCTGTTTGCCCGCGATTCATCCGAACCTGGCAACAGCAGGACAATTGCCGCCACTGCGAGCGGCACGAGGATCATTATCGAAAGCATCAGCCGCGCACCATGTACCAGGTGGCGAAAGCCGCCACACCAACCAGCATTACCAGGGCATAGGAATAGAGATAGCCTGACTGGAATCGCCGCGCGACCACGACGCCATCCGAGACGATACAGGCAAGTCCGTCCGCGCCAGCGGCGTCGATGACCTGTTTATCGCCCTTCCAGAAAAAGCGCCCGAGCCACAACAGGGGTTTTACGATAATCAACTGATAAAGCTCGTCGAAATACCATTTGTTCAGCAGGAAATTATAGATCAGCCTCATGCTGTTGCGGATCTCCGCCGATGTTCCGGGCCGGCGGATATAAAGATACCAGGCGACCGCGAGGCCGATCAGCATGGCCATGGCGGGAGACCAATGCACCCATGCGGGCACATGATGCAGCGCTTCGTAGAATGCGCCGTCATGCACGAGGGTGCCAGCCCAGAAGACCGTCTCATCGCCACCAACGAACCAGTCGTTAAATATGATGCCTGCGAAGAGGGCCCCGGCAGCGAGAACTGCCAGCGGAATCAGCATCACCGGCGGGCTCTCATGCGCGTGATACCCGCCTGTGCCTGACTGCGCATCGTCATGATAGTCCACGGCGTGGCGAATATGTTCTGATCCAATCCACCGGGCTTCGCCGAAGAACGTCTTGAAGATCAGACGCCAGGAGTAAAAGCTCGTGAGGCAGGCAACAAATATGCCGATAAAGAAAGCAACGCGCGCTGCTTCGCCACCATTTTCCCAGGCCGCGAACAAAATCGCATCCTTGGAGAAATAGCCGGATGTATAGTTGACGCCGGTGATCGCAATCGTACCGATGATCATCGCGGCGAAAGTGAGCGGTATCGCCTTCCGCAAGCCGCCATAGAAGCGCATGTCCTGCTCGTGATGCATCGCGTGGATCACTGAACCTGCACCGAGAAATAGCAAAGCCTTGAAGAACGCGTGAGTGAACAGATGGAACATGGCCGCGCCATAAGCCCCGAGACCCGCCGCAAAGAACATATACCCGAGTTGCGAACAGGTTGAATAGGCGATCACCCGTTTGATGTCGTTCTGGGTCAGGGCCACCGTCGCGGCGAACAGCGCCGTCAGTGCGCCGACGAAGATTACCACGGTGGATGCGACGGTCGATGCTTCGTAGAGCGGCGACATACGGCAAACCAGGAATACGCCCGCCGTCACCATGGTGGCGGCGTGGATCAATGCTGACACCGGCGTCGGGCCTTCCATCGCGTCCGGCAACCAGGTGTGCAGCGGCAATTGCGCCGATTTGCCACAAGCGCCGACGAATAACAGCAGCGCCAATGTTGTAATTGCATCGACCGACTGGCCGAGGAACGTAAAGGTCGCCCCTTCGGCAGTCGGCACGCCGGCGAGGATCGCGTCGATGGAAATGGTATCGAACAGCATGAACAGGCCGAAAACACCAAGGAGAAAACCGAAATCCCCGACGCGGTTGACTACAAAGGCCTTCATCGCGGCAGCATTGGCCGATGGACGCTGATACCAGAAACCGATGAGCAGATAGGAGGCAAGACCAACGCCTTCCCAGCCGAGGAACATCTGCACGAGATTATTCGCTGTCACCAGCATCAGCATCGCGAAGGTAAACAGCGACAGATACGCGAAGAAACGCGGCTGATCCGGATCTTCGGCCATATAGCCCCAGCTATAAAGGTGCACGAGCGCCGAAACAGTCGTGATGACGACCAGCATCACGCCGGTAAGCATGTCTACCCGCAAGGCCCAGTCGACCGCCAGGTCGCCGGACCGAAACCATTCGAGCACGACCACATCATAGGCCGGAGCCCCGCCAATCAGCCCGATAAAGACCCCCCAGGACAGCGCGCACGAAACAAACAGCGCACCGGTCGTTACCAGTTTGGCCGCCGCGTTACCGATCGCGCGATTGCCAATACCGGAAACCAGAAACGCCAGAAGGGGGAGGAAGACGAGTATCTGTATCATGTCGCCCCTCAGCCCCGCATCTGCCGGGCATCATCGACGGCGATGGTGCCGCGATTGCGGAAATAGATGACGAGTATCGCAAGGCCTATTGCCGTTTCGGCCGCCGCGACCGTGAGAACGAACATCGCGAAGACCTGCCCGACGACATCGCCGAGAAAAATGGAGAAGGCGACAAAGTTGATGTTGACCGCCAGCAGGATCAGTTCGACCGACATCAGAATGACGATCAGATTTTTGCGGTTGAGGAAAATACCCAGCACGCCAAGCGTCAGCAATATTCCACTGACAACCAGATAATGGCCGATACCGATCATTTAACACCCCCATCCGTATCGACACCTGCGCCAACCGCCGGTCGCGTGATACGTATAGCGGTATCGGGCGTGCGGGCGTTTTGTATCGCAACCGACTGCCGCCTGACACCTGGCCGTTGCCGCAAGGTCAGAACGATCGCGCCAATCATCGCAGTCAGCAGGATAAAGCCGGCCAGCTGGAATACGAAAACATAGTCCGTGTAGAGTATTGTGCCGATTTGTTGCGTGTTGGTAAGACCGGTCGCGACGGGCGCCTTGCGGGCGTCGAGCGCGAGGTCACCGAATGTCCAGGCTGCGCCCACCATCACCAGTTCCACGATCAGCACGAGGCCGACGAGAACACCAAAGGGCAGATAGCGCGCAAAACCGGCCCGCAAGGCCGAAAAGTCGATGTCGAGCATCATGACGACGAAAAGGAACAGCACGGCAATGGCACCGACATAGACGATGACAAGTATCATCGCCAAAAATTCAGCACCGATGACGACGAAAAGGCCGGCGGCGTTGAAAAATGCCAGAATTAGCCAGAGCACCGAGTGCACCGGATTTCGCGCCAGGATGACCATGAGCGCCGACGCCAGGACAATGCCAGCGAAGATATAGAAGATGAATGCCTGTATCACGCCGGACGCGCGTCCTTCCGCTTGCGGTTCATGCCTGGTCTCCGAACGCTTACCGGTAAGCCGCGTCGGCGGCGATATTGGCGGCGATGGCGCGCTCCCAATACTCTCCGTTCTGAAGCAGCTTTTCCTTGTCGTAGAGCAGCTCTTCACGCGTTTCGGTGGAAAACTCGAAATTGGGTCCTTCGACAATCGCATCTACGGGACAAGCTTCCTGGCAGAAGCCGCAGTAGATACATTTTGTCATGTCGATGTCGTAGCGTGTCGTGCGGCGGCTGCCGTCAGCGCGCGGTTCGGCTTCGATGGTAATGGCCTGGGCCGGACAAACAGCTTCGCACAATTTGCAAGCGATGCAGCGTTCCTCGCCATTGGGATAGCGACGCAACGCATGTTCACCGCGAAAACGTGGAGAAACGGGGCCTTTTTCGTAAGGGTAATTGTACGTCGCCTTCGGACGGAACGCATATTTCAGCGTCAGCCACATGCCGCCCGCAAACTCCAGCAGCAGCAACGATTTCGCAGCTTGCAGCACGCTCATGCCGCACCTCCCGAGAAATGTCCGGTGAAAACCAGCCAGCCTGAAACCACCACGACCCACAGCAGCGACACTGGCAGAAACACTTTCCACCCTAACCGCATCAACTGGTCATAGCGGTAGCGCGGGACAGTCGCCTTTACCCAGGCGAAGATGAAGAATACCCCGACGATCTTCAGCAGCATCCAGACGATCCCCGGCACATAATAAAGCGGCGCCCAGTCGATCGGTGGCAGATAGCCGCCGAGGAAAAGCACGGAACACAATGCCCCCATCAACAGAATGTTGATGTATTCGCCGAGAAAGAACAGCGCATAGGCCATGGACGAATATTCGACCTGATATCCGGCGACGAGTTCCGATTCAGCTTCGGGCAGATCGAACGGCGGACGATTGGTTTCGGCCAGCGCCGACACCATATAGATTACCACCATCGGCCACAGTAAGGGGTTAAAAATATTACCGTTTAATATGCCGAGAATATTGCCGCGCTGACTTTCCACGATAGTCGTCAGGTTGAAACTGGACGCATAAAGGACGACACATATCAGCACGAGGCCAATCGAGATTTCGTACGAAACCATCTGTGCTGCCGACCGCAAACCACCGAGAAATGGATATTTCGAGTTGGACGCCCAACCCGACATGATCACCCCATAGACGCCCATGGACGAAATCGCGAAAATAAACAGAAGCCCGACGTCGATATCGGAAAGCACCCAGCCCAGATCGAACGGAACGACCGCCCAGGCTACCAGCGCCACTACAAAGCTGAGCATCGGCGCAATCACGAACACCGGCTTGTCTGCGGCGATCGGAATGATGGTTTCCTTCATGAACAGCTTGATGCCATCCGCAAAGGGCTGCCACAGGCCGAGCGGGCCGACAACGTTCGGGCCACGCCGCAACTGCATCATGGCCCATACCTTGCGATCCACCCAGGTGGACATCGCCATGGCAAGCATCAACGGCAGCGCGATCAGCATGATCAGGATCAGGTGTGCGGCGATAAATCCGAACACATCACCCAGATGGGTTTGAAACCAGGCGACCATTATTCAGCCGCCTCCAGCAGCGGGGGTTGTCCTTGCACGATTTCGCGCACACAGGCCGCCATGGTCGGACTGGCGCGCAAGATCGGGCTGGACTGATAAAAATGCTCCAACGGCGGCAGTGGCCGGGTGGGACCGGATGGCGCGGCGGCGGCGCTTTCTGCCGGCGCTTCCCAAACGGCCGGATGCAGGGCCTCCTTCACCAGATGCGGCCATTCCTTGCCAATCCGCGCCCGCAATTGCACGATATTATCATAGGGGAGCGTGATGCCGAGGACATCTGCGAGTGCCCGGATGATTGTCCAGTCCTCACGCGCATCTCCCGGCGGGAAGGTGGCGCGCAAGGACCGCTGCACCCGCCCCTCGAGATTGACGTAGGTACCGTTTTTCTCGGCCCATGCTGCCGCTGGCAGAATGACGTCTGCAGTTTTCGCGCCAGCATCACCGTGCGAACCGATGTATATCCTGAAGCTGTCTGCCCAGGGCGACAGGTCGATTTCATCAACACCCAGCAGGAAGAGCAGCTTCGGCGCCAGGGACTTCAGACCCCCGGCAACAAAACCGATTTCCAATGCGCCGACGCGGGACGCCGCCGTGTGAAGCAGATTAAAGCCGTTCCAGCCGTCTTTCACCAGACCGAGCCGCTGTGCCAGCGCGAGCGCCGCCGCCAAAACTTCCGGGGTGGCGTTGCTGCTGCCGAGAATGAGCGCCGGCCGTACGGCATTGCGGAATGCTTCCGCCACTTCGGCGGGAAGATTGCCGAGCAGGGCGAGATCATCACCAAGATCGTTTACCGGCCAGGTCAGGTCGACTGGCGCGCCGATACGAAACACCTGCGTCTGGCCTTTCCGCACGGCTTTCCGCAAGCGGGTGTTGACCAGCGTAGCTTCATGGCGCGGGTCCGTGCCGACCAGCAGCACCACATCCGCCGTTTCGATCCCGGCCAACGTCGAGTTGAACAGCCAGTGCGCACGCGGGCCACCGATCGCGGCATCGTCCAGACGGGACTCGTGCGCCGAACTGCCAAAGCCGGCAAGCAGATCCTTCAGCGCCACCATTTCTTCGAGCGCCGCCATATCTCCGGCAAGTGCTGCAATCGCATCGCCTTGCAAGCCCGAGGATGCCGTTTTGATGGCGTCAAATGCCTGTGCCCATGTTGCCGGTTGCAACTTGCCGTTGACGCGCACCCACGGTCGATCAAGACGGCGTTCCAGCAAACCGTCGGCACAGAAGCGCGCGCGATCGGTAATCCATTCCTCGTTCACATCGTCGTTCAGCCGGGGTGTGATGCGGATGACCGCACCCGAGCGGCTGCCGATGGTGATATTCGCGCCGATGGCGTCGGTTACGTCGATGCCGTCCGTGCGTTTGAGTTCCCAGGCGCGGGCATGGAAGGCAATCGGCTTTGAGGTCAGTGCACCGACCGGGCAAAGATCAATCACATTGCCGGACAGTTCCGACGTAACCGCCTGTTCCAGATAGGAGGTGATCTGCATATCCTCGCCACGGAACAGCGCGCCGATTTCCTCGACACCCGCAATTTCCTCGGCGAAGCGCACGCAGCGGGTGCAATGGATACAACGGGTCATGATCGTTTTGATCAACGGCCCCATATGCTTTTCGGTGACTGCCCGCTTGTTTTCATGGAAGCGACTGACACCGCGTCCGTAGCCGACGGACTGGTCCTGCAAATCGCACTCGCCACCCTGATCGCAGATCGGGCAATCAAGTGGGTGGTTGATGAGCAGAAACTCCATCACACCTTCGCGCGCTTCGCGGGTTTTGGCGGAATCGGTGTGGATCACCATGCCATCGCCCGCCGGCATTGCGCAGGAGGCAACAGGCTTCGGATTCTTTTCCACCTCTACCAGGCACATGCGGCAGTTACCGGCGATCGACAGCCGTTCATGGTAGCAAAAACGCGGGATTTCCTTCCCGGCCGCTTCGCAGGCCTGCATGACGGTGGCGCCCGCAGGAACTTCCACCTCGATCCCGTCTACGATCAGCTTCGGCATGGCGTCGCTCTAGCCGGGCTGGACGTGGTTGGAAAGAGCATGGCGTCAGACTGCGTCAACAATGCCGCACTCAAATTGACCGTCATCGTGCCTGATGCGCGTTGGGCCGGTATGCCCGGACCGAAAATCCTGGAAAGGAACATGGCGTCTGTCACTCCGCCGCCACTGCGGGGACAGAAACAAAGCCCTGGCGCCGCGCGATTCGCTTTTCGATTTCGGGGCGGAAGTGGCGAATCAGTCCCTGGATTGGCCACGCTGCCGCATCGCCGAGCGCGCAGATCGTATGCCCTTCCACCTGCTTCGTCACATGGAACAGCGCATCAATCTCATGCGGTTCGGCGTCGCCCGTAACCAGGCGCTCCATCACCCGCCACATCCAGCCGGTGCCTTCCCGACAAGGCGTGCACTGGCCGCAGCTCTCATGTTTGTAGAAATAGGAAATGCGCGAGATGGCGCGGATCACATCGGTGGATTTATCCATGACCATGATACCCGCCGTACCCAGGCCCGAGCCGAGATCGCGCAAACCATCGAAATCCATTTGCGCATCAATGATTTGGTCTGCGGGCACCAGCGGCACCGATGAGCCTCCGGGAATTACCGCCAGCAAATTGTCCCAGCCACCGCGGATGCCGCCGCAATGGGTTTCGATCAGTTCGCGGAACGGGATCGACATCGCCTCTTCGACGACGCACGGCTTGTTCACATGGCCGGAAATCTGGAAGAGCTTGGTGCCCTTGTTGTTATCCCGGCCGATGCCGGCAAACCACGCGCCGCCGCGCCGCAAGATCGTGGGAACGACAGCGATGGATTCGACATTATTGACCGTGGTCGGGCAACCATAAAGACCGACACCGGCGGGGAATGGCGGCTTCAGCCGGGGCTGGCCTTTCTTCCCTTCCAAGCTTTCGATCATCGCGGTTTCTTCGCCGCAAATATAGGCCCCGGCGCCGCGATGAACGAATATGTCGAAATCGTAACCGGTGCCGCACGCATTCTTGCCGAGAAAGCCTTTCGCATAGGCTTCGGCGATGGCCGCGAACAGCGTTTCGGCTTCGCGGATATATTCACCGCGAATATAGATATAGGCAGCGCGCGCCCGCATCGCGTAGCCGGCGACGAGCGCCCCTTCGATCAGCTTGTGCGGATCGTGGCGGATAATTTCCCGATCCTTGCAGGAGCCGGGTTCGGACTCATCGGCATTTACGACGAGGAAGCTGGGCCGGCCATCCTTGGATTCCTTCGGCATGAAGCTCCACTTCATGCCGGTGGGGAACCCCGCGCCGCCACGACCGCGCAAGCCCGATTGTTTGATTTCGTCGATGATCGCGTCCTGGCCGCGCGCCATCAGTTCCTTGGTGTCCGCCCAGTCGCCGCGTTTGATCGCGGCGTCGATGCCCCATGGCTGGAAACCATAGACATTGGTGAAGATACGGTCCTTGTCTTCAAGCATCGTCATTCACCATATATTTCAGCGTCGTCGGTCCGCCCTCCGGGCAACTCGCCTGACGGCCGATCTGCGAACCTGGCTTCGGCAGCACGTCCGAAGCCAGCAGTTCCAGAATGCGCGTCATGCTCTCGTACGTAAGGTCTTCATAATTATCGTCGTTGATCTGCACGACCGGCGCATTGGCACAGCAGCCGATACATTCCACTTCGCGCAATGTGAACAAACCGTCCGCCGTGGTTTCGCCCTTCTTGAGGCCCTTGTCGGCGCAGGCGCGCAAGACATCGTCCGAACCGCGCAGCATGCATGGCGTGGTACCACAAACCTGCACCAGATAGCGCCCTACGGGTTCGCGGTTATATTGTGTATAGAAAGTAACGACTTCCAGCGCCCGGATATGCGCCATGCCGATCTGGTCGGCGACGAATTCGATAACCTTCAGCGGCAGCCAGGCGCTGCCGGTCTGTTCCCGCATCTGGCCTTGCGCCAGCCACAATAAAGGCATGATCGCCGACGCCTGACGGCCTTTTGGATAGCGACCGACAATCTCGTCAGCCTTCGCCGCATTTTCGGCTGTCCAGCTGAAATCGCTATAGTCTTTCCCGCTCACCGGTCCACCTCTCCGAACACAATGTCGAGGCTGGCGAGCACCGCCGGCGCATCCGCCAGCATGTGGCCGCGACACATGAAATCCATCGCCTGTAAATGGCTGAAGCCGGTGACACGCATATGGCAGCGATATGGCTGGTTAGTACCATCGGCAACCATGTAGATGCCAAACTCACCCTTTGGCGATTCGGTCGCCACATAGACCTCGCCGGGCGGCACCTTGAAGCCCTCGGTGTAGAGTTTGAAATGGTGAATCAGCGCTTCCATCGAGCGCTTCATCTCGCCACGCGACGGCGGCACTACCTTGCGATCGAGCGACGATACCGGCTCCCCCGCCGTGGTCGGCAGCAGGTCGAGGCACTGGTGGATGATACGCAGCGATTCGCGCATTTCCTGAATGCGGACCATGAAGCGGTCATAACAATCGCCATGCTCGCCGACGGGAATATCGAAATCCAGCTCACCATAAATTTCATAGGGCTGGGATTTACGGATATCCCACGGAATACCGGCGGCACGCAGACCCGGTCCGGAGAAGCCCCAGGCCAGCGCATCCCTTGCGTTGATCACACCGATATCGACATTGCGCTGTTTGAAAATCCGGTTTTCTGCCGTCAACGCCAGCGCATCCGTCAGCATGTCCGGAAATTCATTGGCGAAGGTGCGGATATCCTCGGCAAGGCCTTCCGGCATATCCTGGTGTACGCCGCCGGGGCGGAAATAGGCAGCGTGCATGCGCGCACCCGAAACCCGCTCCGAAAACTGGTAGATGCGCTCCCGCTCGTGGAACATCCACAGGTTCGGGGACAGCGCGCCGACATCGAGCGCGTGGCTGGCGCAGGTCATCAGATGGTTGGAAAGCCGCATCAATTCCGCCCACAGAACGCGGATGATCTGCGCGCGGCGTGGCACGGCGAGACCCAGCAGCTTTTCGATGGCGAGCACATAGCTGTGCTCCATTGACATGGGCGAACAATAGTCCAGCCGGTCCATATAGGGGAGCGCCTGGAGGTAAGTCTTGTATTCGCAGAGCTTTTCCGTGCCACGATGCAACAGGCCAATATGCGGATCGCAGCGCTGGATCACTTCGCCGTTCAGTTCCAGCACCAGCCGCAACACGCCGTGCGCCGCCGGGTGCTGCGGACCGAAGTTGATCATATAATTCTGGATGCTGGTGTCGGGCGCCACCAGCGTCGGGTCCAGCGGCTGTCCGTCCGCCAGAACACCTTCGATTACGACGCGGGTATCAATCATTTTTTCTCTCCCGGATCGAGGCCAGGAGCCGGAGTGTCGTCGGCCTTTTCATCGCCCGGCAGCGGCCAGCTGCCTTCCCATGGCGACAGAAAGTCGAAATTGCGGAAATCCTGCTTCAGGGTAACGGGCTCATAGAGCACGCGCCCCTGCTCTTCCGAATAACGCAGTTCGACATGGCCGGTCAGCGGGAAGTCCTTGCGAAACGGATGGCCTTCAAAACCATAATCGGTAAGGATACGGCGCAGATCCGGGTTGCCGGCGAAGAATACGCCATAGCAATCCCAGGTTTCGCGTTCCAGCCAGCCGGCGACAGGAAACAGCGAAACCACCGACGGCACCGGTTGCACCTCGTCCGTCGTCAGCTTCACCCGTATCCGCCGGTTATGCTTCAGGCTCAGCATATGGTAATTAACGTCGAAACGCTCGGCGCGTTCAGGATAATCCGCCCCGCAAATATCCATCAACTGCTCGTAGGCGAGATCGGGCGTATCGCGCAGCGTTTGCAACACCGTCACGATCGCATCGCGTGCAACGACCAGCGTGATTTCGCCCAAATGGGTGCGGGTTTCCAGCAGATGCGCGCCAAGGAGTTCGGCGGCGCGGGCCGCGACCCCTTCGTGAGAAGCAACAGCAGGCAAATGGCTCATGATGCGCTCCTACCGGTCGAAGCTGCCGAGGCGGCGAATTTTCCGCTGCAACGCCATGACGCCATAGATGAGCGCCTCGGCTGTCGGCGGGCAGCCGGGCACATAAATATCCACCGGCACGATACGATCGCAGCCACGCACCACCGAATAGCTGTAATGATAATAGCCGCCGCCGTTGGCGCAGCTGCCCATGGAGATCACATAACGCGGTTCAGGCATCTGATCGTAAACCCGGCGCAGGGCTGGAGCCATCTTGTTGCAAAGTGTTCCGGCGACGATCATCACGTCTGACTGGCGCGGGGAGGCGCGCGGCGCGGCGCCGAAACGCTCCATATCGAAATGCGGCATCGACGCGTGCATCATCTCGACCGCGCAACAGGCAAGCCCGAAGGACATCCACCAGAGCGAGCCGGTGCGCGCCCACTTTACCAGATCTTCCATCGAGGCCGTCAGGAAACCCTTGTTGGAGAGTTCCTGATTGACGTCGGCGAAAAATTTATCCTGAGCCGGCGGATTACGCGACAGTTCCTTGCCATCGGCGGTGACAAGTCCGGTGGAGGCCATAGTCATCACTCCCAATCCAGCGCCCCCTTACGCCACTCGTAAATGAAACCGACCGTCAGCACACCCAGAAATACCACCATCGAACTCCAGGCGAATATCAGATCCGGCCCCATTTCCTTCAGACTGACGGCCCAGGGAAACAGGAACGCCACTTCCAGGTCGAAGATCATGAACAGCAGCGACACCAGATAGAAGCGGATGTCGAACTGGCCGCGCGCCGACGAGAAGGCCGGAAAGCCGCTTTCATATTCCGTGAGCTTGTCGCCATAGGGCTTGCTGGTGCCGACGACGTTCGCCACCAGCATCGGCAGACCGAAGAATACTGCAGCGAAGCCGGTCGCGACGAGCACGAACAGCAGGATCGGTAGATATTCCCGGCCGAGGTAAAGGATGTCAGTCATAAGTGAGCCAACCCTCTAGGCCTCATGCCGCGCGGCGGCAAGCCCGACTGTGAACGTTCGATGCGAAGTTTTGGGCCCAGGCGGCGGCGGTCCGCGCATCGGGGCAACGAGTGCGGCGGATATATCCGAAATGCATGCAACTATAATTGTTGAAAAATTATTATTAATCGAAGGAAGGCGCGCTCATTCATCACAAAGGGGCACTTATGCGTGCAATTAAAACTTTGATTCCGGCTCTTCTGCTGTCGTCTATCTCTGTTCCGGCCTACGCGGCGCCGCTGATCTTTACCGGTCAGGATGACGGCGCAACGCCAGGCGGCGTTTTCAGCGCATCCCGGGCGGCAGAAAACGCTTTTCGTAATGCTGCTGCCGGTTTCGGCACCATTATAATGGAAGATTTCGAATCTTACGACACCGGCCATTACTATATGATTGAGAGCAAGGGGCTGACCATATATCCGCTGGCGCAGGATCTGGGCGCGGCGTTTTCGGGAATCGCCAACAGTGTGGCTGGCGGCGCCCCGGATGCCGACCCGGCCCGCTATGGCTTCAACACCACATCAGGCGGTGCGAACTGGCTCGGCTTTCCAGGCTATTTCGATTCGGAAGCGCATTTCCTGTTCGATGTGCCCACAAACAGCTTCGGCTTCTTTACCACCGGCGCGGAAATGGCATTGACCGCGAGCATCACGGTTACATTGTTCGATGGTTCGGCGCTCAGCTATGCGCTGCCGATGAATGATGCTGGCGGCGTCAGCTTTTTTGGCCTGATCGATCCGACGGGCTTTTCGCAAATCGCCATCCGCCAGACCAATGTCGGCGGCACTGCCGATGCCTGGGGCGTGGACGACATTTCATGGACGTCTGCAGCTAATCCAGCCGCTGTCCCGGAACCTGGCACATGGGCGTTATTCATCGCCGGATTCGGGCTGACCGGGTTTGCCGTACGCAGGCGGCGCGTAGTGACCGTCAGATAGAAAAACGCCGCTGCGACCGGGTATTCCGGTCGTAGCGGCTTCCATTATTTCTGCAGGGTGCAGTTCTTCAGGACGGTGGCCGCGCTGGCGTCGTCCAGACGGTCGGAAGGCGCTTCCCACAGGGTCGCCTTTTCCCCCTGCACTTCCCAGATCAAACCCTTGCCTTTTTCCAGCCCGTTGGCAGTAGTGTAACGTTTGCCGGTCGTCGCCGGGGTTTCAACCAGATCATAGCTGACGCCCTGAACAACCAGCGCGGCGTCGGATTTACCCTCTGCGTTCGTGCCATAAACGGCGGTAATCGGCAGATCCTTTTCGCAGGTGTAGCCAGCCGATTCTGCGGCGGTGGCCAACGGCGCGACCGGCTCAACCGGTTCCGGCGCAACTGTGGCTTCTTCGGCAGGTTGCTGGTTGCAGGCGGCAAGCAGGATCGCAAGAGCGGCAATGGGGGTAATCCGGCGCAACATCATGAACCTCTCAATGCTTTTTCAATGGCTTTAGTCAGTTCGGGACTATCAGGCGTGACTTTCGACGGGAAGCCGGCGATCAGCTTGCCATCGCGCCCGATCAAGAATTTATGAAAGTTCCATTTCGGGGCATTCTGTGCTGGCAGGCTGGCCCTTGCCCATTGATATAGAGGAATAGCGTTCGCGCCCGTCACCACGGATTTTTCGGCCATCGGGAAGGTAATGCCGAATTTAGATTCGCAAAATTCCTTGATCTCGGCGTTTTCCGCATGTTCCTGCTCGCGGAAATCGCCGGACGGCACACCGATCACCGTCAGACCTTGCGGTCCGAATGTCTCATGCAGTTTCTGCAGGCCCTCATATTGCGGGGTGAAGCCGCAAAAGCTGGCCGTATTCACAACCAGCAGCACCCGGCCGCGATATTCGTCGAGCGGCATGGGTTTGCCGTCGATCGACGTCAGACGAAACTCCCAGGCGGTTGCCGGTCGGGGGGCAATATTTGCCTCCTTCGCGACGCTGCGCCCGGATGTGGCGGAAAATAACATGCCTGCGCCGGCAAACAGGGTTGCGAACCCGAGGATGTAAAACCAGAAGCGCATCAAAATTTCCCGTCCTGTTCGCGAGCCGGATCGCCCGTAACCCCCGGCCACTACCGCCAACAGACACAAACTTACAACCCGGGACGCCAGGCGGCAACCATATACGCACAAATATTTCGCCGGGGAATCTTGTGATATCGGGCGGAACAGGTCTAGAGCGTATCGTCAGCCGCATCTTCGAATCGGCAATTATCTCTCTTCTTTTTCGCATGGTCTGCGCGAGATGGCTATCATCTGATCGCGCTATGCTTCAGGTCTCTTGCAATGAAACGCGACACAGGACGAAACCGGGAAATCACGGCCAGATGGCGCCCGGCGACCCAGGCTATCCGGGGCGGCACCAGGCGCTCGGAATTTGGTGAAACCAGTGAAGCCATATTTCTGACATCCGGCTATTGCTACGACAACGCCGAAGAAGCTGCGGCGCGGTTCCGTGGCGAACGGCCCGGCATGACATACAGCCGGCTGCAAAACCCGACGGTCGAAATGCTGGAAGAGCGGCTGGCGTTGCTGGAGGGTGCCGAAGCCTGTCGCATGTCCGCGTCCGGTATGGCGGCAATGTCATCCACGTTGCTCTCCACCCTTTCGGCGGGCGACCATCTGATCGCGGGGCGAGCGGCCTTTGGCTCTTGCCGGGTGCTGGTGGATACGATTTTGCCGCGCTTTGGCATTCAAACCAGCGTCGTCGATGGCAGGGACACCGACGCCTGGGCGCGGGCGCTGCGCCCGAACACCAAAGCGGTGTTTCTGGAAACACCGGCGAATCCGACGCTGGATATCGTAGATGTACGCGCCGTATCCGCCATCGCGCACGATGCCGGGGCGCTGGTGATCGTCGATAACGCCTTTGCAACGCCGCATGTGCAACGCCCCCTGGAACTGGGCGCGGATATCGTCGCCTACTCCGCCACGAAATTGATGGACGGTCAGGGGCGCGTGCTGGCGGGCGCGGTGCTGGGTCCGGCGGAGTGGATGGACAAGACTTACCTCGCCTTCACCCGCCATACCGGCCCGGTGCTGTCGGCGTTTAACGCATGGGTTGTGCTGAAAGGTCTGGAAACGCTGGATCTTCGTGTCAGCCAGATGGGGCGGAATGCGCTCGAAATCGCGCGGTTCCTGGATGGGCGGATTCCGCGCCTGTTGTATCCGGGGCTGGAAAGCCATCCGCAACATGCACTGGCGATACAGCAAATGTCGGCGGGCGGCACCATTCTCGCCCTGTTCGTTGGTGGCGGGCGCGAGCGGGCCCATGCGTTGCTGGATGCGCTGGAACTGATCGACATTTCCAACAATGTTGGCGACTCGCGCAGCCTGATGACCCACCCCGCGTCCACCACCCATGCCAGCGTCGCTGAAGATGTTCGTCTTGAAATGGGCGTCACAGAGGATATGCTGCGGCTTTCAGTCGGATTGGAAGATCCGGCCGATCTGATCGCCGATCTCGATCAGGCATTGCGAAAGGTCGGGTTATGACGGGCACCATGGAAGGGTTTTTCGCCGTCAGCGGAGCCACCGGCCATATCCATGTGCATGTGCAGCCCCAATATGACGAGGAACGGTCGCAACCGGCGCAGGACCATTATATCTGGCAATATCATATCCGGATTGAAAATCACGGGCCGGAACCTGTCCGCCTGATCGACCGGCACTGGATCATCACCGACGGGCATGGGAATGTCCAGGAAGTGCGCGGGGAAGGCGTGGTCGGCGAACAGCCGGTCATCGCGCCGGGCGCGTCGTTCGATTATGTTTCAGGCTGCCCGCTGACGACACCGTCGGGAATGATGCAGGGCAGCTATGGCATGGAAACCGCCGAAGGCCGGCAGTTTCGCGTCGGCATTCCGGTGTTCGATCTGCTGTCTCCGGACAGTCGGCGCGCCGCCCACTGATGCGGCGTTCACTGCTGCCCCTGAATGCGCTGCGCGTTTTTGATGCGGCGGCGCGGTCGCTTTCCTTCACGCGCGCCGCCGACGAACTGGCCGTAACCCCGGCGGCGGTAGGCCAGCAAATCCGGGCGCTGGAAGAAACCCTTGGGGTCATATTGTTCCGGCGAACCGCCAGGGGGCTGGAACTGACACCCGAAGCGGATAGCGCCCTTCCGGCGCTGCGGGCGGGTTTTCAGTCTTTGGAAGAAACTGTCGAGGCCTTGCAGGCTGGCCAGACTTCCCTGCGCATGACAATCGCGGTAGCGCGCCCCGCCCTTCGGCACTGGCTGGCACCCCGGCTGGACCGCTGGCTGGATACCCACCCGCTGGCGAGCGTCCGTCTGCTGCCGCTGGACCAGCCGGTCGATTTCCGCGAAGCCAATCTCGATCTGGCGCTGACCTGGGGGCCGGCGCCCGATGCCGAAGGCGTTACGGGCCGCACTATCGCCGACGAGCAATGGACGACCGTTACCGCCGGAGATGCGGGCCGCATGATATGCTGGGCCGGTGACGGGCAAACGGCGACAGACAATGCCATCATCGTCGCCGACGCGGGCGCGGCGCTCGATCTGGTGCTCGCAGGGCTGGGAACCGCCCGTATTCCGCTGACGCTGGCGCTGTCTTTCATTGAATCCGGACGCATTGCCGAAACCGCACCGCGAATGCCTTGCGAACAGGGATTCTGGCTGTGCGCGCCAGCGCCACAATGGAAATCGCAGAAGGTCAAGGATTTGGTGGCGACGCTGCTGGGTCAGGGGTGACGGCGCGCATTATAGATTCCAGCGGGCATGGCCCAAATGGCCACACCCGCCAGAGATGTTGTGCTTATCCAACCCGAACGGACGCATCCCGCCGACGCCGCGCCGCCGTGCCAACCAGACCAAAACCGGCGATCATCATTGCCCAAGTGGCGGGTTCGGGGATAAAATTGGCGGGAAGAGGCTGAGAAAAGGTTCCAGTAGCCTCAAACGAGGTTATCCAGCCCGCTCCGTCAGTAACACTACCGCGATCGTCACCAGGATTGCAAAAACCTCTCATATACTCAGAGATACTAGCCCGATTGCTCTGGAAATTAGCGCCTACAAAAAAATCATCGGGGCATCCCCAATCTACCCGCCAGATAGAAAACCCTCTTATCGATCCGTTTATTATAGTTAACGAGGCATGTCCATCGTAGATCGAAGGGAAGCCGTGATAACCGCGGGACGGCGACATTATAGTCGCCCTCATGCTTTCAAGCTCCGCTCGCGACTATTCCGCCGCTTGCAGCACTTCGGTTTTGTCCGAAAGGGGTACGGCGAGGCGGGACAGCATTTCACGCGGGCAGATTTGCCAGAAGAAGGCGCGGCTGCGGTCCCAGTCGGCGAGGATGGTTTCGGCCCAGGGGCTGCCGGTTTCCTTGACGTGGCGTTCGATCAAGGATTTCAGCACATTTTCCCAGTGCGTTGATTCCAGCCGTTGCCACACCACGGATTCCGGGTTCACGCGGGCTTCGAAGCGGGCATCCGGATCGTAGACAAAGGCCATGCCGCCCGTCATCCCGGCGGCGAAGTTCGCGCCGACCTCACCCAGGATAACGGCGGTGCCGCCCGTCATATATTCGCAGCCGTTGGCGCCGCAGCCTTCCACCACCACGGTCGCGCCGGAATTGCGTACGGCGAAACGCTCGCCGGCCTGCCCCGCCGCGAACAATTCACCGGCCGTCGCCCCATACAGGATGGTGTTGCCGAGGATGGCGTTTTCCTGCGTCGGCAGCGTGGACACCGTTGGTGGACGGATGATGATGGTCGCGCCGGAAAGGCCCTTGCCGACATAATCATTGGCGTCGCCAAAGACTTCCAGCTTCACCCCCTGCACCGCGAACGCACCCAGCGATTGGCCGGCGCTGCCGCGCAGCCGCACATGCACATGGCCAGGAGCGAGACCAGTCATGCCGAACTTGCGCGTGATTTCCGCCGACAATCTGGTGCCGACGGCGCGGTGCGTATTGCGGACCGTGTAGGTGAGCTGCATTTTCTCGCCCCGTTCGAACACGGGCGCGGCATCGCGTAATATATTGGCATCGAGGCTATCCGGCACCGGGTTCCGGCCTTCAATGGACCAGCGGCGCAGATGATCGGGGGCATCGACCTTGGCGAGCAGCGGGTTGAGATCGAGATCGTCGAGATGCTCGGCGCCACGGCTGACCTGGCGCAGCAATTCGGTGCGCCCGATCACCTCGTTGAGGGTGCGCACGCCCAGTCTGGCGAGGATTTCGCGGGTTTCCTCGGCAATGAAGGTCATCAGATGGATAACCTTTTCCGGCGTCCCGGTGAATTTTTCGCGCAGCGCCGCATCCTGGGTGCAGACGCCCACCGGACAGGTGTTGGAATGGCATTGCCGCACCATGATGCAGCCCATGGCGACGAGCGACAGCGTGCCGATACCATATTCCTCGGCCCCGAGAATGGCGGCGATGACGATATCCCGCCCGGTTTTCAGACCGCCATCGGTGCGCAGTTTCACGCGGTGGCGCAAACCATTGAGGGTGAGCACCTGATTGGCTTCCGTCAGACCCATTTCCCATGGTGTGCCAGCATATTTGATACTGGTTTGCGGGCTGGCCCCGGTGCCGCCGGTATGGCCGGAGATCAGGATGGCATCGGCATGGGCCTTGGCGACGCCGGCAGCGATCGTGCCGATGCCGGCGGACGACACCAGTTTGACGCAAACTCGCGCGACCGGATTGATCTGCTTCAGATCGTAGATGAGCTGCGCCAGATCCTCGATCGAATAGATGTCGTGATGCGGTGGCGGTGAGATCAGGGTGACGCCTGGCGTGGAGTGGCGCAGTTTTGCGATCATCTCCGTCACCTTGAAGCCGGGCAATTGCCCGCCTTCGCCCGGCTTCGCACCTTGCGCCACCTTGATTTCGATTTCGGTGCAGGCGTTCAGATATTCCGCCGTGACACCAAAACGGCCAGACGCGATCTGCTTGATCGTCGAATTGGCGTTGTCGCCATTGGGATAGGGGCGAAAACGCCTGGAATCCTCGCCACCTTCGCCAGAGACCGCCTTCGCGCCGATGCGGTTCATCGCGATGGCGAGCGTTTCATGCGCTTCGGGGCTGAGCGCGCCGAGCGACATGCCGGGGGTGATGAAGCGTTTGCGGATTTCAGAGATGGATTCCACCTCGTCTATGGGCAGCGGTTGCTCCGCATAGTTGAATTCGAGCATGTCCCGCACATAGATCGGCGGCAATTGCCGGATACCGTCGGAATATTTGCGGAATAGCTCCATGCTGTCGGCGGCGACGGCTTCTTGCAGGGTGTGGATCAGGCCGGCCTGCCAGGCGTGGAGTTCGCCCCCGGCGCGGTAACGATAGATGCCGCCCACCGGCAGTGCGCCTGCGCGCGATTCCCACGCCGCCTGGTGACGGAGGCGCGACGTTTCGAACAGCGATTGATAACCCTCACCCGAGATCTTTGACGGCATGCCGGGAAAAAATTCATTCACCAGCGCCCGGGACAGACCCACGGCCTCGAAATTATAGCCGCCGCGATAGGAGGATATGACGGAAATCCCCATTTTGGCGATGATTTTCAGCAGGCCATCGTTGATCGCCTTGCGATATCGGGCGACGCAGTCCGCCAGCGAAAGTTCGCCAAACAGGCCGCGCGCATGGCGGTCGCGGATGGCGTCTTCCGCCAGATATGCGTTGACCGTGGTGGCCCCGACGCCGATGAGCACGGCGAAATAATGCGTATCCAGGCATTCCGCCGAACGGGCGTTGATGGACGCGAAAGTCCGCAAACCCTTGCGTACCAGATGCGTATGCACGGCGGCGGCGGCGAGTATCATCGTGACGCCGACGCGCCCGTGGCCCTGGTGCTCGTCCGTCAGGAACAGTTGCGACTTGCCCGAACGTACGGCGTCTTCGGCTTCGGTGCGGATACGGGCGATCGCCCGGCGCAGTCCTTCGACCCCGTCCACCAGATCGAAACTGCAATCGATTTCGGCGGCCTGTTCAGAGAAGTGACTTTGCAGCAATCGCCATTCGCGGTTGGTAAGAACCGGGCTATCGAGCACCATCACCGGCTGCCGCTCGGCTGCATCGAGGATATTCACATGGTTGTTGAAGCGGGTTTTCAGGCTCATCACCCGCTTTTCGCGCAAACTGTCGATGGGCGGATTGGTGACCTGGCTGAAATTCTGCCGGAAAAAATGGCTGATGCAGCGCGCCTTTTCGGAAATGACGGCGAGCGGCGTGTCGTCGCCCATCGAACCGACCGCTTCCTTTCCGTCATCCACCATCGGAGACAGGATCAGCTCCATATCCTCCATGGTGCGGCCAGCAGCAATCTGGCGACGGCGCAGATCCGCCCCTGTCCATTGTGCCGGCGGCTCCGCGCCATCCAGACTGTCGGCAACGTCGGCCAAAGTCGTGTAGCTGCCGACCAGTTCGGCATAATTACGCGCGGTGGCGATTTGCTGCTTCAATTGCTGGTCGTGATAGAGTTGCCCGGAATCGAGATCGACGCCGATCATCTGACCGGGACCCAAGCGGCCTTTTTCAAGCACCCGGTCTTCGCGGACGATGACCATGCCGGTTTCCGAACCGATAATGAGCAGGCTGTCGTTGGTCAGCGTGTAGCGCATCGGACGCAGCGCGTTGCGGTCCAGCCCGGCAATCGCCCAGCGGCCATCGGTGGCGGCCAGCGCCGCCGGACCATCCCAGGGCTCCATGACGCTGGCGAAATAGGAATACATCGCCTGTTGTTCGGGCGGCATGCCGGGATCACCAGACCAGGCTTCTGGCACCAGCATGGTTTTCGTGGTTGGGGCATCACGGCCGGAACGGACAATGGCCTCGAACACCGCATCAAGTGCAGCCGTATCGGAAGAGCCCGCCGGGATCAGGGGCTTGATGTCTTCGGAATACCGACCGAAGGCGTTGGCTGCCATCTTGATCTCATGGCTTTTCATCCAGTTATGGTTGCCACGGATGGTGTTGATCTCGCCATTATGCGCGAGGCAACGGAAAGGTTGGGCCAGCCACCATTGCGGGAACGTGTTGGTCGAATAACGCTGGTGATACACGGCCACGCGGCTTTCAAACCGCGAATCAAGCAAATCGGGATAAAATACCGACAGGCTTTCCGCCAGGAACAGGCCTTTATAGACAATCGACCGGCAAGACAGCGAGCAGATGTAAAAGCCCTGGATCTGCGCCTCGATTACCTTTTTCTCGATCCGCCGGCGCAGGATATAAAGATCCTTCTCGAAAGCATCCCGCGATTGGGTCGAAGTATCGACCGGGCCAGCGATCATGATCTGTTCGATTTCCGGGCGGAGCGCGGCGGCGGTCGTGCCGATGACAGACATATCAACCGGCACCTGCCGCCAGCCATAGATCAGATGGCCAAAGGCAATAATCTCGCTTTCGACGATGGTGCGGCAGATTTCCTGGGCGGCCAGATCGGCGCGCGGCAGGAACACCATGCCTACGGCCAGCAGATTGGGCTTGGGCGTTTGCCCGGCACGCCCGATAGCTTCGTGAAAGAAAGTAACCGGCAGGTCGAGCAAGATGCCCGCGCCGTCACCCGTCTTGCCATCGGCATCAACGGCGCCGCGGTGCCATACCGCTTTCAGCGCCGCGATGGCGTTTTCCACCACCCGCCGCGATGGCTGGCCGTCAGTTGCCGCCACCAGACCGACGCCGCATGCATCCCCCTCATACTCCGGCCGATACATACCTTTTTCCGCGATACGGGCGCGTTCGGTAAAATGCGGCGTGTTGGCGATGACATCATTGGGGGAAAACATGGGCGTCTCCATTATGGGCGCGGGGCGTTATCTGGGAGGAGCGGCGAGCTGCGGGAACATTTTCGGCAGTTCTGCCTGCAGTTTGGCGGATACGGTCTTTTCCGCGGCCTGCAGGCGCGGGGCGAATTTGGGCTGAACGGTACGGCCAACTTCTTCGGCGATGGCGCGCTGTTCGCGCATCAGTTTCGCACCCGGTGGCGAACGGTAAAAGGCGAGAATCGCTTCCAGTTCCTGGGCGGTGAAGCGCTTGGCGTAGGCGTCGATGCCAGCCTGTCGCCCTTCCGTCTGCATATCCCGCAAGATGGGGGCCATCGCGTCGGCCTGCACCGCGCCGACGCGGGCGATACCGGAATTTGCAGCCGGCTGATTTTTGGCCAGCTCCATCTTGATCTGCGGGTTCTGGCTCAACAGTGCGCGGACGGCGTCGCCCTCCCGCATCTGCTTTATGCGGGTGTTTACTTCGTTCGTCAGCCGGGCTGGTGGATTTTGCAGGTCGATCAGCGCCGCTGCCGCCTTGACGGCGGCAGGGTTCCCCTGGGCGAGCGCTGGCGCACCGGCCAGAAACGACGCGCCGATAGCACCTGCGATCCATGTACCAATCATTTTCTGTGTTGCACGCATGCGCCTTGCTCCTTCAGGCTGCCTGTCTCGCGTAGGCGGTCAGCCAGGCGTGCATGGCCATGGCGACATCGCGGCCTTCGCGAATCGCCCAGACCACGAGGCTGGCGCCACGCGAGATGTCTCCGGCAGCAAACACCCCCGGCAGGCTGGTGGCAAGGGTATGCGGGTCCGTTTTGACAGTGCCCCAGCGGGTAACCGCGAGATCGGGCACATCGAAACGTGCGACGAGCGGTTCGGGATCGAAGCCGAGGGCTGTGATAACCAGGTCGGCTTCCAGCAGAAATTCGGAGCCAGCTTCCGCCTCTACCCGGCGACGACCGGAAATGTCGGGCGCACCCAGCCGCATACGGGTTGCGCGCACACCGGCAACGCACCCGTCTGATCCGGCCTCGAAGGCCAGCGGCGCGGATAGCCAAGTGAAATGTACGCCTTCTTCCTCGGCATTGGCAACTTCGCGCTGGGAACCTGGCATATTTGCACGATCGCGCCGGTAAAGGCAGACGACTTGCGTTGCGCCCTGGCGGACTGCGGTACGCACACAATCCATTGCGGTATCGCCGCCGCCCACCACCACGACTTTTTTTCCGGCGGCGTTGAGCTCGCCAGAATTATATGCGGGGACCGCATCACCAAAACCAACGCGATTGGACGTAATCAGATAATCCAGCGCCTTGACCACGCCCGGAAGACCTGCGCCGGGAACGTCGATATCCCGTGCCTGATAGACGCCCGTTGCCAGCAGCACCGCATCGTGACGGCGGCGCAAATCCGCGAACGTCAGATCCTTGCCAATTTCGACCCCGAGATGAAGGCGGACGCCGCCTTCCTCCAGCCGCCGCACCCGCCGTTCGACGATATGCTTTTCGAGCTTGAAGCCGGGGATGCCATAAGTGAGCAGGCCGCCGGCGCGGTCATGCCGGTCGTAAACATGCGCATCATGGCCACGTTCGCGCAGATATTCCGCCGCGGTCAGTCCGGCGGGGCCGGCGCCAATAATGCCGACGGACAGGCCGGATTCGGGCAGGAACGGCGTCAGGGGCTCAACCCATCCCTCTTTCCAGGCCGTATCGGTGATATATTTTTCGATCGAGCCGATGGTGACCGCACCATGGCCGGCCTGTTCGATGACGCAATTTCCTTCACACAGGCGGTCCTGCGGGCAAATGCGGCCGCAGATTTCGGGCATCGTCGAGGTGGAGTTGGAGAGAGCATAAGCCTCCTGCAAACGACCTTCGGCGGCCAGTTGCAGCCAGTCGGGGATGTGATTTTGCAGCGGGCAATGGACCTGGCAGAAGGGCACGCCGCATTGCGAGCAACGTGACGCCTGCTCCTCCGCTTTTGCGGCAATATAGCTGCGGCTGATTTCCTCAAAATCGTGGGCGCGCACTTCGGGAGCGCGCTTCTCAGGATAGACCTGCCCCACATGGGTGAATTTCAGCATCAATCGGTCGCCCTATGGCCCGCCGGACCGCCTATTCGAGTCGGCGTGGCAGAGCTTCTAACAGCCTTTGACAAGACTGCACAGAATATAGGTCAATGCTAATGACCCATTTTTTAAAAAACTTTTGACCCGCTATTTCCCAATAGGATCTTGGAAGAAAATAGGTCCAATTTCAGACTATTTCATGAGAAGCCAAACGATGGCTATGGCCCCGAGGGCAATGCGGTACCAGGCGAACGGGGCAAATCCGTGCCGGCTGATAAATGCCACCGCTCCGCGTACCACCATCAGGGCGGCAAGGAATGCAACGCCGAAGCCCGTGGCGATCAGCCCCGCATCGTCGAACGACAGATTTTCCCATTCCTTGTACAGCGCATAGACTGTCGCCCCGAACATCGTGGGTATGGCGAGGAAAAAACTGAATTCTGTCGCCGTGCGACGGTCCACTCCCATCAGCAGGGCGCCCATGATCGTCGCGCCCGAGCGGGACACGCCAGGCACCATTGCGAGGCATTGCACCACGCCGACTTTTGCGGCCGTCTGCCAGTGCATTGTCTCGACCGAGCCCGATTCTTTTGGTTGCACCAGCCGTTCGATCAGCAAAATCGCAAAGCCGCCTATCACGAGCGCAATCGCGACCACCATCGGGTTTTCCAGCAGTTGCCGGATAGCCTTGTACGCAAATACGCCGATAATTACCGCCGGCAAAAAACCCAGAAGGATATTGCGGACAAATGCGATCGCCCCGGAATCACGCACGAGCAGACCGCGCGCCACACCGGTAAATCGCTGCCAATACGCCACGACTACCGCCAGAATTGCGCCCAGTTGGATCGCGATGGTGAACGCAACCGATCCCTCGCCTTTGAAACCAAGCAATTCGGAACCAAGGATAAGATGGCCAGTCGATGAGACGGGAAGAAACTCCGTCAATCCCTCTATGAGCCCGAGCAATATAGCTTGCAGGATCGGCGTGAGTTCCATGCTTGTCCTTTCCATCCGGAGGAGAACTCCGCCGCAATGGTGTCAGACACTGCGCGAAAAACGCGGCAAGCGGTTTTCCGCCCACGCTGCCCGACCGCAGCGAAGGAAATAGCGATCAGGCGGCGCTTGCCGCGAAGCGCCCGCCAGGGCGATAGTGATGAAGCCAGACGCGCGCGATACCGGCCAGCGCTGTTGGCGTGATGCCAAGTTCGGCAAGGCCAGGGAACTGGCCGCTGGCGACATTGCCCCGCAACAGCATCTCCAGTTGGTCTGTGGTGATCGGCGCACATGGAAGGAAGCTCGCCGCTGCCAGCAGGCGTGCGCCATATTCAGGCACGTCGACCAGCGTCCGATCGCGTTCGGTTAAATCCGCAAGCAGTTTCAGCAGCGAGCGCATCGTGACAATGTCAGGCCCGGCCAGTTCCCAGAGCGGAGCCACATCTTCTGCTTCCTCGAACCGGCGTTCCAGAATGGCAACGATGGCGGCAGCCACATCGCCGACATAGACCGGCTGTAATTTTGCGTCCGGCGCGATGACCGGCATAATCGGCGACCGCATCAGCAACCGGGCGAAACGGTTGGTAAACTGATCTTCCGGCCCGAAAATAACCGATGGGCGTATGATGATCGCTGCCGGAAATGCGGCTTTTACCGCCGCCTCGCCGCCGGCCTTGCTACGACCGTAAGCCGCGGGCGACTGCGGATCTGCACCGATGGCGGACACGTGCACCAGTTCGCGCACACCGAGCGCCGCGGCGGCCTCCGCGACATTCCGCGCACCGCGAACGTGAGCGGCATCGAACCCGGCTGGTGTCGCGTCGAGTATTCCGACGAGATTGACGACGGCGTCCGAGCCGGCAAGTGCCGGGCCAAGCGTGCCGGGAATTTCGATATCACCGGGAACATGGACAATCTGGCCGACATCACCCAACGCCCGCAACCGGTTGGCGGTGGCCGGATTGCGTGACAACACGCGGATGCGGATCCCGCGCCGCGCCAACGCTTCGGCAACAGCGGCGCCGACGAATCCCGAACCGCCGACAAGGGTAACGAGCCGTTCCATGCCTCAGCCCATTACGGCGGCCCGGCGCGGTTGACAATCACTGTAAACGCCCGTCACCATCAAATTTCATGACAGTTTGGCATTGACATTGGTTGCGCGAGGCCATAACGCCCTGCCCTCACACCACACACCTGTGCCCAGGTGGCGGAATTGGTAGACGCGCTGGCTTCAGGTGCCAGTGGCCGCAAGGCCGTGGAGGTTCGAGTCCTCTCCTGGGCACCATTCACTTTCACTATATTCAGAAGAATTAGCGTGCGCGGCGGAAGGTAAGGTTTATCCTTGCCCGGCCCGCCGCAGAGTGTGTGCCGCTTTTCAGCGGGCTGATGCCGTGATAGCGCAGCCGGGATGGGCCGCCCCAGACGGCTATGTCGCCGTGGGCCAGGTTGAATTTCCGAATGGAGTCGGAGCGTCGCAGGCCGCCAAACAGGAAGGTGGCCGGCGCCCCGAGGGATATGGAAACGATCGGGCTGGATATGTCCTGTTCGTCCTGATCCCGATGCAGCGACATTTTTGCGCCGGGGACGTAGCGGTTGATCAGACAGGCGTCCGGCGCGAAACCGTCATAACCTGCTGCAGCGGCAGCTTCCATGGCGAGGCGCAGGAACGATGGAGGCATCGCCGGCCAGGGCTTGCCGGTTTCCGGATCATGCGAATCGTAACGGTAGCCATGACGGTCCGTAATCCAGCCGTAATCACCACAGTTGGTCATTGCTACGGACATGGTGAAACCGCCGGGCGTGACCATATGGCGGAACGGTGCGGCGGTAGTGATGAAGGCGATTTCTGCCAGCAATTTTTCGGCATGCGACCGGGCAAATCCGGGCAATAATACAGCGCCTTCGGTCATGGTGTCGCGTACCGGCAGGAAATCAGCAAACAGGTCAGGCATGAAATTGATTTCGCTTGTACGAGACGACGTCAACAGGTTGTTCGTTCGGTGGTATCTGCGACAGGAACATGCCACCGTGAGCTTCGCCGCAGGAGAGCATAATGCCCGCAGAAAGATCGCTTGTCATCATGAAAGCCGGTTCCGCACCTGCCTCTGTCGTTGCACGGATGGGGGACTATGAGGACTGGATCCGTGCCACTTTGCCGGATGACATTCGCGTACATATTGCCTTTGCGCAAAGGGTGGACAGGCTGCCGGCGCTATCATCGGTCGCCGGCTGCATTATCACCGGTTCACCGGCGATGGTGACGGACCGGGAACCATGGAGCCTGGCGCTGGAAAGGTGGACCATCGGCGCGGTAGAACATGGCGTGCCGACCCTGGGCATTTGCTATGGTCATCAGCTGCTCGCGCAGGCGCTGGGCGGCGAGGTAGCAGACCGTCCAAATGGCGTGGAAATCGGCACGGTGCAGGTGCGGCGTACGGCGGATGGGGAATCCGACCCGTTATTCGGTCGGCTTCCGGCGGAATTCGGCGCACAGACCATTCACTGGCAATCGGTTGTGCGCTTGCCGTCGAAGGCCGTACTGCTGGCACAGACGGATGCTGATGAACTGCACGCGTTCCGTTATGGTCTGAACGCATGGGGCGTACAGTTTCATCCGGAGTTTTCAGCCGCTGCCATGGCTGGTCATTTCGACGTTCTGGCAGGGGCGCTGACAAGACAGGGTGTCGATGCGGAAAGGCTGGCGGCGGCCATCGCAACGACACCGGACGCGCAGTCTATTTTGCCGGCGTTCGTCCGGCATGCGATGCGGCGCGTTTTATAAGGCGCCCGGATGGGCGGGCTTTATTTTTGTGCCCCATGGGCCGCTGACATCCTCCAGTGTCAGATCGATACATTCGGCTTTGGCGCGCAGGGAGATATTACCGCCGAACAGCAATTCCAGCCACTCGCTATCCGCTTTGACCGCCAACAGCACCAGGATCTGATCAGGGCTCGCGGGCCAGGCGCGGCGCTGCACATGTTCGACGAAATCCAGCCGCAAGGCCGAACGGATACGCGTGGGTTGTTTTTGTTCGTGACGGTAACGGTTGCCGATCAACGCGAGGCGCCGGGTGCGCGCATCCCAATGGATGTCGCCCGCGCGGACCGCCATGTCCTGTACCAGGGCTGACAGGGGCGGCAAATCATCCAGAGTTTCGGCGCGCAGGTGCAATCGTTCAGCCATCGGACACCCGTTCGATTTCAGCACCTACCGCCTGTAACTTTTCCTCCAGGCGCTCATACCCCCGGTCCAGATGATAAACGCGGGATACACGCGTTTCACCCTCGGCGGCGAGGCCCGCCAGCACGAGTGACATGGAGGCGCGCAAATCCGTTGCCATTACGGGTGCGCCCAGCAGCTTCGGCACACCGCGGACGACTGCGGACCGGCCGCGCACGACAATATCCGCGCCCATGCGTGCGAGCTCCGGCACATGCATATAGCGGTTTTCGAAGATGGTTTCGGTGAGCAGGGACGTGCCTTCGGCGACGGTCATCAGCGCCATCAACTGCGCCTGCATGTCGGTGGGAAAACCCGGCCAGGGGGCGGTGGAGACATTAACGCCATGCAACCCATTGGCACGCACCGCACGAAGGCCATCCGGCACGTCTTCGAAACGAACACCTGCCTGCTCCAGCACCGGCAGGATGGCGCCCAGGGTTTCTCGCGTAGCGCCACCCAGTACGAGATCGCCGCCGGTAATCGCGGCGGCGCAGGCGTAGGAGCCCGCCTCGATCCGGTCCGGCATGACGGCATAGGTCGCTCCGTGCAGACGTTCACGCCCCTGGATGATCAGACGTTCGCTGCCGATCCCGGAAATCTGCGCGCCCATGGCCACGAGGCAATTCGCCAGATCGACGATCTCCGGCTCTCTCGCGGCATTATCCAGCACCGTTTCGCCGCGCGCCAGCACGGCCGCCATCAGCACGTTTTCCGTGGCGCCTACCGAAACGGTCGGAAAGGTGAACTGCCCGCCGCGCAAACCGCCGGATGGCGCCGTAGCGCGCACGTAGCCGGAACTGAGTTCGATCGTCGCCCCCAGTGCTTCCAGACCCTTGAGGTGCAGATCGATGGGGCGGTTGCCAATGGCGCACCCCCCGGGCAGACTGACGACCGCCACCCCGGCCCGGGCCAGCAACGGCCCCAACACAAGGATGGACGCACGCATGCGCCGGACGATGTCATAAGGTGCGGTGGTGGCGGTGATGCGGCCCGCGCTCAGCGTCATGACCCGGCCGAAATCTTCTGGACGTGAGCCACGCACATGGGTTGAAGCGCCCAACTGGTTGAGCAAATGTCCGAACGTGTCGACATCGACAAGCCGGGGCAGGTTTCGCAGTGTCAGCGGCTCATCGGTCAGCAGGGCCGCCGGCATCAGTGTGAGCGCGGCATTTTTTGCGCCGGAAACGGGAATACGACCGGCGAGACGGCGGCCACCTGTGATACGTATCTGATCCATCGGGATCGTTGATAGCGACACCGCACACAGGAGGCGAGAGGCATTGAGCCTCAGGGCCAAATTTCCCGAAAACCGAAGGGCAACCCTGGCATCCGGTTGGGGAAAAATTTCAGCCACATCCCCTGGGGCGCTGGAATGCGCACATTATTTTACAAACAAAGAGAGAATAATAATTATTTTATGCATATTAACGAAATTTTTCAGATATTAATCCTTTCCTGCAGTTTGCCCATTAAGATTTTTAATATCCTTCGTTATTTATCGTTCTCCTTCGAAGAACTGGTGCTTTTCTCGCTTTTATATGTGCCCGAGAACGAAGGAGCCTATGATGATATCTCCCAACAGACTTTTTATCGCCTCGCTGCTCGTGGGCCTGAGCGTTTCTCCGGTTTCTGCGAGGGATTATTACGTCGATTATGCCAATGGCGATGATTCAAGGGACGGGCGGACGCCTGCAACCGCCTGGAAGCACGCGCCCGGAGACAATCTCGCGCCCGCAACCGCCGCCCACCAACGTCTGACATTACAACCGGGAGACCGGCTGCTGTTCAAGGGAGGCGTACGCTATCGTCGGCCCATCATGCCGCGTGGGGCCGGGACGGCTGATAATCCCGCCGTGATAGACGGCTCGAGCTGGGGGCCGGGCCGGGCGATTTTTGACGGGAGCAACCTGCTGCCGGGAGCGCGCAAATGCATCAGCGCCGCCGAATGTTTTGGCAATCCCAACTGGAAACAGTTGTGGCGTATACCAATACCGGCCGACGCCCGCTGGACCGACTGGCTTTTTGCCGGCGACCGGCCGCTACAACCGGCGCAGTATCCGGATTTGCCGTTATATCGCGCCGATGACATTTCGAAATATCTGGTTATCCCGAGAGACCGTACCGCCGCACTGCGTGCCGGCGCTATCACCCACCCCTTCCCTGCGAGCTTTGCCAAAGGCTCACCGGTACTGGGGCTGTGGATTCAGGGAAATACGGTTGCTTTTACGGATGCCATCACCGTGACAACTGCCGGGATTGCAGTCACCGGCTCCGCCTGGGTGAACGGCTCACTCCACCCTTATCTGGACCGCGAAAACCGTTTTACACTGCTTAATGTTCCGGATCAGGTAAAGCGACCGGGGACATATGCCGTCAGCGTCAAGGACGGATTTGCCATTGCCTGGCCATGGACACCGCTGGCCACCGACTTCAGTATCGGGGGTCGCCGCGAAGGAATTAACATGGGCCGTCTGAACCATACGGAGATTCGCGGCTTCACATTTGCAAACTATGCCGCCCGGCCCGGGGCTTACTCAACCGGAATAGCAATACTTGGCTCGTCTTCGACACAAGGGAACATCATTTCAGACAATGTCCTGCAATCTGCCGTCACATTCGCACACGGCAGGGCGTATCTAACAGTCATCAGTTCTTCAACGATTATTCGTAATAATATAATTCAACAGCTTCCCTGGTCTTCTGCTGTCCAGATCGACAACAGTAGCGGTCCCACACTTATACAGTGTAATCATATCCAGGATATCGGGCGCACCGGGATCCGCCTCACCAACACAGCCAATGTGACCGTGCGGGATAATTTTATCACCCGTTTAATAAATATCCATGGAAACGGGATAACCTTCTACTCTGATACCCGGAATGCATCCGTTATCAACAACATTGTTACCAAGACCGATCGCCCGTTAACAATGAACGGGAATTATAATAATTACTTTCCTTCAGGGGAAAAATCACTTTATATTTCTAAAAATATATTCTCTACCGACAATCCAACGAGTTCAGCAATCATCAGCTATGGTAATACGCAAAATGCGACGCTGGTAGATAATTTTCTGTCGGCCCCATCAAAGGCACTGGATCTCCGGGGAACCGAAGTAAATTTCTCTGCTCAGGGAAATACACTTGTTGGAACTGTGTTGGTTCATAATAAAGCGAATATTTTTGACCATTCGGCGAATATTTTTCAGGAGCCGGATGGAAATGGTCAATTACTGACGGGATCTATCCCGGGCGGCGGCCTGCCGGAACAATGTCGCCAATAGGATAATTTCTGCTCCGTGAAACACGCCCGTCCTGCCGGGACGGGCGTGTTTTACGCAGCAATCATGCAGCAAAATCCATTCCGATATCCGCCGCCGGAGCGCTTTGCGTCAGACGGCCAACCGAAATGAAATCAACGCCAGTTTCAGCAATGGCCCGGATGGTATCGAGCCGAACTCCGCCCGACGCCTCGGTCGGCACTCGCCCTGCCACCAGCGACAGAGCCTCGCGCAGCATGAGCGGTGGCATATTGTCGAGCAACAGGCGATCCGCGCCGGCAAGGATGGCCGGTTCGATCTGGTCGAGATGGTCCACCTCCACCGTGATCTGCGTGAGACCAGCCTGCTTGCAGGCAGAAACGGCAGCACTGATGCTCCCGGCTGCGGCGATATGATTGTCCTTCACCATTGGCTGATCATCCAGCCGCAGGCGATGATTGGTACCGCCTCCCATCCGGACGGCATATTTTTCCAGCATACGCAAACCGGGCAAGGTTTTGCGGGTATCCAGCAACGTGCAACCCGTGCCAGCGATCAGATCGACATATTGCCGTGTGATCGTGGCAATGCCGCACAGATGTTGCAGGGTGTTAAGCGCCGAGCGTTCTGCGGCAAGCAAAGCACGGGCATTACCCGATACGCCCATCAAAGCTGTGCCGGCGGCAACCGACGTGCCATCCTTTATGAGATCGTCGCACTCCACCTGTGGATCGAGCATCCGGAAAAACCGTGCCGCCAGTGGCAGGCCAGCGACGGAAATAGCATCCCGGGCGGTCAAGGTGGCGGAGAGGCGGGCATCCGCCGGAATGCATGCGTTTGACGTAATATCGCCGCCCTCACCCAAATCCTCGGCAAGGGTGGCGCGAACAAAAGCATCCACATCAAAACCGGGAATAATCATTTCACCTCTCGTTCCAGGTAAGCACGCATCAATGCGTAACGGTACGCCGATTCCTTGAGGTTGGCGACACCGGCATGGCCACCGTCAATATTTTCATAATAGTAAATGGTATGGCCATATTCGATCATTCGCGCCGCCATTTTTCTGGCGTGTCCAGGATGAACGCGATCATCTTTCGTCGATGTATAAAAAAATACACGCGGGTAATCTGCATCTGACTGAATATTCTGATACGGACTGTAAGCCCGAATGAAATCCCATTCAGCCGGAACTTCGGGGTCCCCATATTCGCCTACCCACGACGCTCCGGCTGGAAGTTTGTGATAACGCCGCATATCTGCGAGGGGTACGCCGACAAGTGCGCCTGCATAAAGATCGGGCCGTTGCGTATAGGCGACACCCGCCATTAAACCGCCATTGGACCGACCATGTACCGCAATCTTGCCAGCAAGTTTCTGCCGCTTCGCATCCTCCGCGACAGCATGTAAATCGTCATAGCTTCTCTGACGATTTTCTTTCAGCGCCGCCTGGTGCCATTCCGGGCCATATTCCCCTCCCCCACGTATATTGGCGACAATATATTGCCCGCCATCTTCCAGCCAGAACTGCACCTCCGGCGTAACATAGGCAGGAACCAGCGGGATTTCGAAGCCGCCATAGGCCCATAGCAACGTGGGCAAGGGTCCGGTTGCATCACGGGGGCGTACGAGGAACCAGGGTATTTTTGTTCCGTCCGACGAAGTTGCAAACTGCTGCGACACCGTAAAGCGCTCGCCATCGAAGAAAGCCGGTGCCGCAGCAACTTCCACCGGCGGCGCGCCACCCTCTGTTCGCATTAACCGGGCCGGTTCGACAAAATTGACGAGAGAGAAATACAGGCTATCCGCTTCATCCCCGCCCATCAAGGTTACGGCACTATTGTCGGGCAAGGGAATGACCTGCTCCCGCCATCCATCGTGTGCGGGAGACAAGCGTTTCAGTCTTGCAGCCACATCTGATAGTAATCCCAGATATACTGCATTTCCCGTAGCCTTTATTTCCTGGATGGATTCGCGGTCCGATGGAGCATAAACGAGGGAAACTGTATCCATATCCATCGGTCCTTCCATCGGGACCGGATAGGCGACCAAACTGCCCGTGGGCATGTCCCGCCATGCAGTGCGCAACAGGGCGAAAGCTGTCGGGCCGGCTCCGATATCGGCGATGAAACGAAAATCTGCATTTCCGGGAAGGGGCGATTCCACCAGACGGTCAGTCTGCACATGGTGCAGCTTTCCAGCCCAAAACGTCGCCCGCTGGTCCACGACGGCTCGTCGCGCAGTCCCGGACCCCCATGCATATGGCCAGACACCCATATCCATCGCCGGAATCTCCAGCAACAATGGAGCGTCGGCAAGTGGCGTACCACGATGCCAGATGCGGACCTGTCGGGCATAACCGGAATCGGTTAACGTATCCGGCCCAAAATCTGACGCAAAGAGCAGCGTGTCGGGATCAAGCCATGCCAAAGTCTGCTTAGCCTCGGGCGCGACAAATCCGCCGGGCACAAACGCCCGCGTATGGATGTCGAATTCACGCACCTCGACAGCATCCTTGCCTCCGATCGACAAACGCACAAGGCAGCGAGCATAAGTTGGCCTGAGGCATGTCGCGCCACCGAACTGCCAGTTTTCTCCCTCGGCGGCGGCGAGTGCATCCAAATCCAGCAATGTTCGCCATTGCGGTTTGCCAACATCATAAGCGCTTCGGGGCGATACGCGCCACAGCCCACGCACATGCCTGTCATCCCGCCAGAAATTAAAAACCACATCCTTCGTCACGCTCGACGGATCGACACCCGAGGGCCAGGCGATACGCCGCGGATCTTCCAACATTGCTTCCGCGCGCTGTCGCCAATTGGCAAAACCGGGTGTAGATTCCAATTCTGGCAGATAGCGGGCGTTCTGCGCTCGCACCCACTTCAGCGCCGTTGCGCTGCCCACTTCCTCCAGCCAAAGATGCTGATCTTCCAGCGCATCACCCGGTGTCGTGGTAGCGATGCTCATGCCGCAAAGCGCCGCACAGACGGACATGAAGGCCGACATAAAAGCCCCACGGATCAGGCGTCAGTCGCCAGTTACAGGTGGCACCGTCTGCGCCGGCGTAAGGTCGGGTGCCGCACCACTCGCAATCGCAAGCATCCGGTTTAAAGGGAGCAGTGCACGCAAACGCAGTTCTTCCGGCACCTCAATGCGTGGCTCCAAATCGCGCAGGCAAAAATATAATTTCTCCATGGAATTCATGGCCATGAACGGGCACATGTTGCAATTGCAATTACCATCCGCGCCCGGTGCGCCGATAAACAGTTTGTCGGGCGCCGCTTTCTGCATCTGGTGGATTATATGCGGTTCGGTCGCCACGATGATCGTTTGTGACGGGCTTTCCAGCGAAAATTTCAGGATTGCCGATGTGGAGCCGACGAAATCCGCGTGATCCAGAATTTGCGCGGGACATTCGGGATGTGCCGCGATCGGCGCATCCGGGTGCAATGCCTTCAGTTTCAGCAGTTCCGTTTCGGAAAAAGCTTCATGAACGATGCAGACGCCATCCCACAAAAGCATATCCCGGCCGGTCTTGCGCGAAAGCCACGCGCCCAGATGCTTATCGGGCGCGAACAATATTTTTTGATCCTTCGGCAGGGAGTTAATGATTTTCTCCGCGCTCGAGGACGTAACGATAATATCCGAATGCGCCTTCACTGCCGCCGAGCAATTGATATAGGTCAGGGACAGATGGTCCGGATGAGCCGCACGAAAAGCCGCGAAATCATCGGGCGGGCAACTATCTTCCAGCGAGCAACCCGCCGCCATATCCGGAAGTACTACAATCTTCTGAGGTGACAATATTTTTGCCACCTCCGCCATGAAGCGCACGCCACAGAAGGCAATAACCTCAGCATCCGTTTCCGCTGCCTTGCGGGACAACTCCAGGCTGTCGCCAACGAAATCGGCGATATCCTGCAATTCCGGCGTCTGGTAATAATGCGCGAGAATGACTGCATTGCGCTCCTTCCGGAGCCGGTTAATTTCAGCCTTCAGATCCAGACCTGCGATTGAACCCTGTATACGGGCCGCCGGGTCCAACAAGCGTGCATCCATCACAACCTCCAACTGCCCACCATGTAAGCCACATCGAGCCGATGTGAAAGATGCACGTGTAGCGCAAAAACCAAAAAAAGCCCCGCCTTCCCGAAGGAAGACGGGGCTCAATAACTCAGTTACCGATTAGTTATTCGGCTGACCGAAGATGATTTCAGCACGACGGTTCTGCGGTTCGCGAACGCCCAGCGGCGTATCGACGAGCAGACGGCTGAAACCGTATCCGCGGGTCGTGATCTGGCTTTCGGCAATACCCTTGCCAGCCACGTAAGCCTTCACAGCATCGGCCCGCCGCTGGGACAGACCAAGGTTATATTCCTCGGAACCCGACGTGTCCGTGTGACCATCAATCTCCACAGAGGACTGGCCGGTTTGCACATAGGCCTCGACCGCGCGATCCAGAATGGCCGCTGCTTCCGGAGTGATGTCATATCGATCCCAGTCGAAGAACACCAGGAACGGCCCCGGAACCACAGGCGCCGGAGGCGGCGGAGGAGGTGGCGGAGGAGGTGGCGGAGGAGGCGGCGGTGGCGGAGGCGGAGGCGGTGCCGCCTCATACAGATTATAGGTCAAACCCGCCAGAATGCTGTGGCTGCGGAAGCGACCGTCAAGTTCGGTACCAGCCGGCGCTGTCGTCACCAGGTCGACATTCTGCGCATTGAAGAAGCGATACTTCAGCGTCAGGTCGAGCTTGTCGGAGAGCGAGCGGCGAATACCAGCGATCGCTTGCCACGCGAAACCGGTCTTGCTGTCACCCGTGAAAGCCGGACCGTTCTCATCAACAAGTTGCCAGATATGCGCTTTGGTCCGCGCGACACCGGCACCACCGCCGATGAAGCCCGCCCATGGCGTATCATCATTCCCGCCGAAGTCGAACAAGGCGTTCGCCATAAATGACAACACCCGCGTGCTGCCGCCGGCTTCGTCGTAGGTGCCAATACCGCGCTGACCCGGCTCGATCGGCAGAGCGATGCTGTTCAGGTTAACTCGCTTCAGCACTGCAGATTTGTACGCCACTTCGAACTCGGTGCGCAGAGCCCCGAAGTCGTAACCGATCGTACCACCAACTTCCCAGCCGGTCTTGTTCTTGACGCGCACTGCATCGTCTACAACAATTTCGTTGTCACCAAGACTACGCACGTCGAACTTGGAGGATTCGGAAATGACACCGCCCCCTTCCAGACCGATGTACCAAGCCTTGTCACGCGCATGCGCGCTTCCGGCCAGCACCGTAGTCGCCAAAGCGACCGCAACGGCGAACTTCCCCATGATTATTCCCTTCCAGTGATAACGCACCAAGGCCGTTCTATCTAGCCGAGCCATTTACGAGATATCAAGGGGATAATCGCCAAAACTGTGGCTTCAAGGCAACACGCGTGCCGAGTAATAGACACTCACGCTAACCGACCAGACCCAGCTCCTGCATGCGCGCGATCACCGCGCCGATCGCCTGCCGGGCCTCCATATCTACATTAATACCGCCTTCCGCAATTGCGATGGAAACGGTCGGTACGCCCGCCAATGGCAGTTTTACCCAGTCACCTGAGCGATACTGAACATCCCCCGCCGTGTCCCGTACATAGGCTCGCATGCCTTCCCGCGGGACGATATACCGCCACCCTCCGCCAGTCCACGCCGCCAGTGCACCAACCCACCCGGACCAGACGCCCATCGCGCCCACTGGCACAAGCCAGCATTGTCCGGGTTCAGGTGTAGCTGGTGGAGCGGCAACTTCGGTGCTTTCCACACATACATGTAATAGAAGATCGATCAGTAATAATGCTTCATTATGGGTAATGTCTTTCTGTCCTTGCCCACTCACCAGCATCGGCAATTGATAGAGCGATGTATACTCCGACATAGCCTCTCCCTATACGTCAAATTCCAGCCAGCCCGTAGAGCGGATTTCGGTCGGACCATTACCCTCGACAATCAACTCACAGGCGAAATTCTCCGGAATGAATCCGAAATCCTCCTTCTGGTCAGTGGGTGAGTATGTAAACTCCCTGCCAGTCACGAATCTGGTTTTACCAATAATTACACTTGGGCCGTTGACGCGGAAGCGGCACCGAAACAGACGATCGCTCCCGTTTATATTCGCAGACCACTCAACCCATTGCCGCTCTCGGGGCACCCAGGAGACGATGATGTTTCCGGAAGCGTTACGATGCACTTGCACATGTACCGGAGCCAGCGGCGCATCGCTTTCTCCGGAATAAATGTGCACTGCTTCGGTGCCGCCCGGTGGATCACCCGCCCCCGCGGCGAATATTCTGACCTCACGACCGATTGAATCATTTCCCATTGACAGGAACAACAGTTGCTCCGGTATGATCGCCTGCACCCGCGTACCGGACGGGTGCGCGGCCATCACATGGTCCGTCCCGAACCGCCCGCGGAGCAAACCCTTAAGCCGCACAATTCCACCGGCTATCTGCTCGCAATCGCGAAACTGGATGAGTTCCTCCCCGACGCGTATCAGATTCGCTCCGGCCAGTACCGCCAAAGCTGTCCGCCCCTCAAAGCTGTTGTCTGGCTGATCCAGTCTGACATCGAGGATCGCACTCTCATCCCAGATCGTCGATGGCCCCGCCGCCAATCCATTGAGCAATATGCCGCCAGGTGTTGACGAAGAAATCTCCCCCAGAAATGCCGGATCTTCCCCGGCCGACCAGCGGATCTTCGCCCCGCGCCAGCCGGCACCGCCGGATGCGCTTACCCAGAAGCCATGGCCATTCACATCCGCGCGCAACGGCACAGGAGCCTCGAACACCGAGATCAGGGTTTCTGGTGCAGGCAAAACTGGCGCCGACAAGGCACGGCCGCCATCGCCGCCATGCTGCCACGCCTCAACATCATGCGGCTCACGTACCAGTTCCAGCCGGATGAGCATCGCCTCTATATCCCGTCGCACCACTCGCCAGCGCTCAGGCCGCTCGCCTAGCCTCAATGTATCGCCAACTGTCACATCCATCCAGCGCCACGACAGCGCGATCTCCAAAGTAGAAACGGCCGCCTCAGCCTTGCGCAACATCCTGTCAGCCAGCGCCCGTGCCATATCTGCAGAGACTGTTACCGGCGCATCACTCCCCAGAGCCGCGCCAGTCCGGCCGCGCGTGGCGCTTTGTCGGCCAGCCTGATAATCCCGGTCCGGATCAGCATAGCCCAATGTCAAACTGGCGGGTCGATCACCCGATGCCGCCCGCCGAACCGTCCGGGCGTCAATCTCAGGCACAACCGCACCAATTTCCTCTTCAGGAATCGTGAAAATCCGCCCCGCACCCGACACACATGCGACACCGCCAGCAAATCGCACTTCCGCACCGCACAATTGCGCCAACGTCTCCGCGTCCTGCCGCCATCGGGTTGCACTGGCTGCATAACCGAGCGCGCCGGTCCTTGTACCGTCCGGCATCACCGCAACGCCAGGCAAAGCCCCAAGATCGGAGAGCCATTCTCCCGGATCCAGATCGTCCGCGATCACCTCAAAACTCAGATTCGGGATACGATTTCCAAATGGCCCCAGATCGAGGTCTTCGAACACAACATAAGCCAGGTTCTGATATGCCGGCGCCTGCCCCATGCCTTCCGCCGCGATGATGACAGGATCAGCATCCTCTCGTCCATTACCCCTGTACACGCGCATACGCACCGGAAACTCAAAGATCTTGTTGGCATTGCGGATTTCCCGCCCATCAGCCCAGATACGCCCAACGTCCAGAATCGTTCGGGAAGATAACGCAACCGCGAACGAGGTCGTCCATGCCTTGCGTCCGCCTCCCTTGTCTCCTCCCCGGGCCAGCGGCAGCGCCCAGATGACAATGCCTGCCTGTCGCGTACGACCATAAAGCCGCGGTATCGCCTCCCCATAAGCAGATCGCTGCACCAGCAAATCATTCGCTGCCTTGCCCCGTCCGCCAAAAACCGCCCGATCCACGGTGCCACCGATTACCGCACCCACCGCTGCGCCCAATGGTCCCCCGACGGCATGACCAACAGTGGAAAACATCATAGTCGCCATGTATCAGACTCCCCTGTTGCAGGCATGCGCCATGCTGACTCCCAATTGTCATCCGCAGATAATGGCCGCTCAATCACCCGGCGCATGCCCAGGTGAGCCTCAACTACGCCCGACCCGGTGCATATCGCAAAATGCACCTGTCTCGTTGCAGGACTCTTCGCCAGCATATCCCCCGCTCTGGCCTCGCCGCATCCCAGCCGTCGAAATCCCTGGTTCACCAGACCCGCATATGCCTGCGCCAGCCCCTGTCCCGCCAACGCATAATCAACCGGCGCAATAACATGGATTCCGGCATTCGCCGCTGCCCGGATCACCACGCCCAGACAATCCAGTCCGTCGATTCCCCGCCCTTGCGGACGAAAACGCACGCCCACACACACCCGTGCGCCATCCACAATCCACGCCGCCCGTGGATGAAGGTCAGGATTCCCCATAACGAATCAATGCATCATTGCCGGGCACGTGGGGTTCACCATCGAACGCCGCACCGTTTGCAAACCGGCCCGCGCATGTTGCAAATCGCTTGTCGCACCCTTCGCGCAACCGGATCCGCGCGCCTGCCAGGCCATCACCATGGATCGGTTCCTCCAGCAAAAGCTCTCCGGCAGACGATACCGCAATCCTTCGATCGATTCCCGATAACGGTCCATCCAGAATCCGCATCCGCCCGTCATTATATAACTCCGGCGTCGACAGCGGTTGCGTCAGCCATACATGCTCCGCCAATCCATCCACCGCCCCCACTTCCACCACGCGCCCTTCCATATCGACCTGGCAGCGCGCATCCCCCAATTCGGCCCGGCACAAGGGCGAGCAGAGTGGCGCACCACCGCGTTCCAGTGCCGCCATTTCTGATTCCAGTTCCACCGCAAATCCAGCGCCCGTACCAAAATCCTCGCGCGCAACGTCACCGACGGTTCCGCGCATCAACCTCAACATGCCTTTTTCCGCATCGGTCCAGTCACAGGCGAACAATTCCAGTCGCGCACCATCCCACCGTCCGACATCGAGATCATCGGCACGCAACGCCATGGCCGCCATTGCGCCACGCACTTCCATAGTATCGGCGGAAAACCCGTCGCTTAACGCTACTGCCGATGGCGTCATACCCGGATGTGCCCGGTAGAGCACACCACCCGCCAAAATGTCCTGATCATGGCCGGTAAAGCCCAGCACCACGCCATCACCGCGCGTCAACCGCCACAGCAAAGCGATGGCCGTCACCTCACCGCCAAATGCGATCACGAGTTCCGGGCTCATTCCCGCACCTCAACAATCGGCACGGCAGGCAGTTCGCCTGCCCTCCATCCCGACAGGGAAATATCGATCCGATCCACCGCAAAACGTACCGGCACATCGAAATTAAACCCTGCACGCACCATTTCTCCCACCGCGGGCGCTACATCGAACTGCACCACACCGCCCGGCGCAAGGCTCCATCCCGCCGGCATCTCCATTCCACCGACTGAGACGCGGACACTCCCGGCGACCGGACGGGTTATCGGCCGCACCTCGTCACTACCCAATTCCCCATAGCGTTTGACCAACCGGAAAGAGAGCGTCGCCCCATCACCAATCCCCAGAAACTGGTCCCCCGCCGTCACCGTCCCGCCATCGGCGCTCGACCAGTCAATCGGGTCGCGAAACCGAAATCCAAAAGCCTGACCGCGCCGCGCACGAAAAAATGCCAGCAAGCGCACCAGATCTTCTTCCGAACGAACCCCAAGTCCCGCATCATAGGATAGCCGCGCCGTCGCCCATTGCATATTCCGTTGCTCATGACCGGAAGCCAGCATCGCCACCTGCGTTGAAAACTCCGGTCCGCCCACCGCATCGAATCCCGGATCGAGCGGAAACAGCACATCGTGAAAAGCTTCCATGTCCGGTTCCTCATTCGCTGCACCCAGCGCAAAAAACACAAATCCGTCGCGTGCAACCTGCGGCCACGCCCACACCAGCGTCTCCGGTGTCTCCCGCATAAAACTGTCGATTATCGCTTTGCCAATGCGCGGCCACTGCCGGGGAGCCTCTGCGCCATCCAGCACAAAACCGGCCAGATATTGCTGCTGCGCCATCGGATAGCGCAACCGTTCCTGCACTGCGATGCGCCCGCGCCGCATCCCCGCCTCATCGCCAGCGGTAACAAAGTCATAGTCTTCCAGTTGCAGCACGTCCCATTCCGGCCATGCCCAGCCTTCGGGCATATTGGCCCGCCACAATTCCGGGGCCGCCGCATCCAGAACCTGCGGCGCAAAAAACAGCAGATAAGACGTAAAGCTCCCCTCTCCTGTCGCCGCCCGCGCCGCCTCCCGCACGGCCGCTGTCGATTCCGCCAACCGTGCGCCGAGCCAGTCGAGCCACGCTTTCTCGTCCGCACTGCGCTCACCGCGCACATCGTCCATCAACGGCGGATATACCCCCCGTTCCGCCTCCCAGCGCCCGACCGTCGCCGCATCATAAAAACAGGGCTTCACCCCGCCTGACACCCACCACCAAGGCTCTCCCACCTGGAAATGAACGTCCACTCCCTCTGCAACCACCAGTTCGACAAATGCCCGCGCCATGCCCCGCAACCACGCCATTGCATTGTCATTACAGGGCGAAAGCAGCGTCGAAGGCGGTTCCCACCCTGTCAGCGCACGCTGACCATCCCCGTCCATCTGCGCCCATGCCGCCGGCGCGTTAGCGTCGAACAATTCATAAGAAAGCGACAGTAAAAGTCCGAACCTCGCCTTCACGAGCGCTCGTGCAAACGCACGATGCCATGCGCCAGCACTGGCGCACAAGCCGCCGGCCACCTCGAACCTGCCACCGCCCACATTTCCCAATGCATAATGGTGGCTCATACCAATGTAATGGTTGATAAACCCACGATACCCCAGCGCCCGCCACTGCTCCACCAGCCGTTCGGGAGTCTGATGATAGCTGTCATCATAACCGGAACACATACGCAATTTGTGTTCCGGCAACCACGCATCGCCAATCGTTAGCGACGCCCCGCGCCCACGAACGGCGATATTCCGCAACTCCGCCCAGGTCGAAACCACAGCTTCAAGCGGCACTGCCGTCTCGTCATAGGCATCCGGCACCAAAGAAATAAACATCCGATCGATGTCGCCCGCAAACACTGTCTCGCCATCGACGCCATATCCGGATTGCAGATCGTCAAAATCCAGAGTTATCCCCGCTTGCGCAGGCGTACCCTCAGCATAATTCCACAAACGCACATACCAGGTGCGCCCAACGCCTGCCGCATCGCGCCCCTCGATCGTAAGTACCGGACCATGCACCTGGTCCAGCAGCATCAATCCCGGCCCCGCCACCCAGTCGAACGTCCAGACAATTCCGCGATAATCACGCGCTGTCCGATACGCCAGCAACGGGTGGGACCAGCGATCCTCGCTATCCCAGATCAACCCCGCCAGATCATTGCGTGTCAGAAAATCCAGATCGACGCGCAAGGTGCCCGCCGCCGGTGCCGTAACAGCGGCCATCATCGGGCGCGGAAAATCCACCGTCCAAAATTGCGGCGCAAATCTTTTCACATATGCGGTGCGTAACTGATCCGCCGGTGTCGCGAGATAATGCTGCATCCGTCAGCCTCCTGCCCGATCCAATGCCCGCCGCACCTGTCGCGCAACCTGCCGTCCGGTCCGCGCCATGTAATCCGCCGACGCTCCGCCCGACGCTGATACATTCACCGTCACATTCACCGGTGCCCGCGCGGTTCCCGGCACTTCCACCCGACCGCTCGACGTGGGTACAAACAGTTCCGGCCCCCGCTCCCCCACAACATATGCCTTCCCCGGCGATACAGGCCCGCCGGTCGCTCGCCCTGGCGCACCCATCATTCCCGACACCACACCGGACAACAGCCCCGCCAGTCCCCCGCCCGCCGCCTGCGCCGGACCGATTTTCAACGCCGCCGCCGCAATCTCGCCCAACGCCCGGCTGGCCGCCTTCGCCAGATCCTCAAACTCGAGTTTGCCTGACCGCGCCGCCCGCGCCAGTGCGCTGGAAACTCCCCGTCCGGCGGTATTCGCGCCACTGTCCAGCGACGTTTCCAGCGCCGTGCGCATATCTTCCACGTCCCGCCGGAATGCCGCCGTATCGGCCCGCACACGCAACATGGCGAAATCCAAATTCTCATCCATCCGGAAACAACTCCTTCAGCCGCGCCAGATCGGCGGCGGAAAGCGCCTGTGATGACGCCTCCAGGCCAAGCGCTCCCTCAACCGCCGTCTGCAACTCCGCCACCGTCGCATCCCAGAATCGGTCTGCCGGCCATGCCAGCCGCCCCGTCGCAAACCGCGCCGCCACCATCGCCAGCTCGGCAAACAGCTTCATTCCGAAGCAAACGCCGCGGACAGCAGCGCCCGATAGGCAGGCAACAGCTTCGCCATACCTGCCGCCAGCATTTCCTCGCCGAAGGCCGCCCGGTCAGCACCCTCTCCATCCAGGCAATGCCAAAAAAGCGCCGCAATCTCAGCCAGCCGCACATCGCCGGTTACCGTCCGGTCGATCAGCGCGTACAGACTCCCGATTTCCGCTTCCGCCGCCACCAGCCGCGCAAATGTCGGTCGCAACCTCCGCTCCTGCCCGCCGAGCGACAATGCCACCTCGCCGCGCAAACGATTGGCCACGCTCAAAGGCTCACCACCTGACCGGAGCTTTCCAGTGCCACCGTATAGGTGCGCTCCCCGTTGAAATCCCCCGCATAATCCAGTCGCGTCAGTTGAAAGGTGCCGCGTAATCGCTCACCCCCTTCAAAACTGACTTCAAACCGGTCTACCGCACCGCTCAGCGCCCGCGTTTTCAGCTGCGTTTCCGCTACCGAACCGGTAAACACACCCGCGCCAGAAATCGAAACGGATTTGATCCCGCCCGTCGGCAACAATTCGCGCCAACCGCCTGATCCCTTGTGCGTCACCACAACCGGGTCCGTCGTGAAACTCAGCTGCGTCGTCCGCAGGCCCGCCACCGTCACATATTGCTCCGGCGTCCCACCATCGCTCAGCTTCAACAAAAAGGCCGCACCGCTCTCAATCGCCATCCTGATTCTCCATCACCACCAGCGCGCGAAACTCTACCGTCGCTTCCGTCCATTGCCCGGGCCTCCGCCGCACCTGCGCCCGCAGCCTCCGCAACATCACCAGCCGTACGCCGTCGCCCACACGCGGCATCGCCAGAACCGCCGCCTCCACGTCTGCCAGAATAGCCTTCGCCGACCCCACGCCGTCCGATGCATCCCATAGCTGCACCTGGAAGCGATGATCCACGCCACCACCGCCCTTCCATCCCCAATCCAGAATATTTTCCGCACCCACGGACAGATAAGGGGGGGACGCATCCGGCGGCGGTCCATCGTAGATCCGCAGCTTCCGCGCAGAAAGGGCGGGCGAGGCGTGCAACGCCGCCACCACACGCCGCTGCAACACGACACTCGCCCGCATAGGCCTAATTCCCCCATTCTTCCGCCAGAACCATCACCAGGTCGGGTTGCGCCGGATCGACATGGATACCGACGATGCGCATCGGCCGGCCCCGCCATACCAGCCGCTGATCCAACGACAGGTAGACGCCCGCCCGCAACGTCACCCGCCATCGGCGCGAGGTGAGCCAGGTATCCGCTCCCACCGACGAAAAGGCCGAAACCCCCGTCCCCGCGGGCTGGACCCCGGCCCACCGCTCCGTCACCGTCGCCCAGTCCGCCTGCAATGCCCCCGTGGCGTCCGTCCTCCCGGATCGTTTCTGGATACAAACGCGCTCGGATAATTTACCCGCAACCTCGCGTCCCATTCCGCTCTCCCTTAAATCAGCCGCCGGCCTCGAAACGGCTCCAGCATCCGCGTCACAGCTGGCGGAATACCCGGATCCTCCCTGCCATCGCGGTGCGCATAAAAATGCCCCGCCAGCCGAATGACAGCCAGCCGGATCATCTCATCCAGCCCGTTCCAGTCCGCAGCCTCGCCAGCCACAAATGTCACCCGGACATCAGCCCGCATAACGGACGCTTGCACCAGCGCCGGTCCGACAGAGCCGTTTTTCAGCACCGCTTCCACCGGCGCTCCGTCCTCCTGCCGCACAACCGACAACAGCTCTCGCACCGGCGTCGCCGTCAGCCGCAACACACCGGCCGACAGCCGTCCCCGCTCCTCCACCTCGCGCGCAATCAGTAGCCAGCCCAGAATTGCTTCCGCCGCCCCGGTCGCCGCATGCAGCAACTGGTGCAACAATGCGTCCTCGCCCGTATCTTCAATCCGCAACCATAGTTTAAGTTCTTCCAGCAACGCCGCCACCGGCGCTTTTCCGCCACCAGCCATCAACGTTCCTCCACACGCACCACCAGACTGCGCTCGTCCACGCGCCCGTCCGACAGCGTCACGCGGTTGCCCACCCGGTACACACAGCCGGCAACCCCGCCACCCAGCATGGCGGATGTCCACAAGTCCCCGATCGCCACGTCGCTGACCGAGATTGCCCCGTCATGCCCCGGCTCCACGCTCCACACGCTGGCCGTGATCGCCACACCGTCCACGCACGCCTCGCGCCAGTCCAGACGATAGTCGAGCACCGCGTCCCGATCCTTCAGGAACATCGCTACGCCCCTCCAAATTTCTCATTTCCTGGTCAAGCCGGCGTCAGAAGGGCGCCCCGACCTCAATCGTCCAGGCCGCAAAATTGGCGGTCCCACCTGCCGTCAACACCTGCGCCGGACAAGTCGTTACATAGAGAAGCCGCGACCCCGCCTCATCCAGCAACGCCACATGGTCCGCGGTCCCGCTTGTCGTCACGGCAACATCACTTTTGGCCGTCACGGTAATTTTCCGCCCCGATGCGGCCCCGGCGCCTGCAACAAAGTCCGCCGCAGACAGCGCCGTTTCCGCCAACACTCCCGCGGTCGCAGACACATAATCCAACGGCTGACCGGACACAGCTACCATTCTGGTTGCCTCTGCCACCACCAACAGCGCGCCATCCAGCACATCTGCAGAAACCCATTTCGCCATATCAATCTCTCCTTGCCACCCTGCCCGATCAGTCCGGGCGCACCCGCAACACACGCACTTGCCCTGCCGACGGCCCACAATTCGCAGCCGGCGCCTCCCCTGGCCCTCCTCCGGTCGAAACCAGTCCCGCCGACCCGTTCACCACCAAAACAGACACTGTCGGCCTCACTGCGCCAACCGGTCCGACACCGGAGAGCACGCACTCTCCCGCTGTCACAACAGACACCGCCATGGCGGGCGCAAGCTCAGGCACTATCGCCCCGGCAAGACTGCCCAGGGCCCCCGCCACACCCACAGCGGGTCTTGGCGTCACGCCATCCAGATAAACGTCCAGGTTCGACACGCCCGCCCGGTTCAATGCAGGCGATCCGGCGTCTGGCCGGTAATCGCCGTTACCGGGCGTCACCGCCCCTTCCACACCGCCGCTCTCCGGACCGTAGCTGGAAAGATCGTTCACATATTTCGGATAGGTATTGGTCCCGAACGGCGGCTCATACGGGCCGGGGTTGGCTACCGAGCCAAGGCCGATATATTCAAAATTGAAATGACCAGGCGGCGAACCATGGTTGCGATGGTTCTGGACATTGCCCCTGTAGCCGACAGCATAGAGTGTATCCCATGCCGCCGTTTTCGTTCCGTCCGTGCCAAACACATCATGCTTGGTGGCAAGACGGTCGATCCAGCTATTGATGAAGACCGTGTTCGGATGGCGAATGTTCTTTCCGGTTGAGTCGTTGTGCAGGTTGATGGCATTGCCCACGGTCGAGAAACCGTCGAAAATGCAGTCCACCAGCGAATTGCTGCTTGACCCATAAGCGACAATTCTTCCGGTGTCCGAACCGGATCGCTCGACAATAGACGCCACCACTGCCAGACGGACAGTTTCATTGACGCCATCCACAACACGGCTCGTTGACGTGTTGAAGAGCACGCCGTTATTCTGGTACCCTTCGCACTGCCAGATCATATAGTCGGTTGTGCCGGAACGAAAGTTGAAGCTTTCCCCTCCGGTGGTAAGGCTGGACTCCCAATTCAACACCTTGCGGCTCGTAACATGGGTGATGGCGTTGGCCGTTCCCCAGGTTTCAAAGTTCCGTAGCAATCCCGCCGCAGACCAGTTGCCCCGCAGCGTTCCCGCATAACTGCTCAACCGGGAATTGGTCGCGGAAAGCTGGTACTGGCCTTCATTAACGGTGGTCGCGTGAAGCAGGACGGTGCCAGACGTAAAATCCGGCTTCCCCTTCATTGTTACATTATTGACGTGGATATATTTGGTCGCCCCGAGGAGAAGGGCGTTTTCGCCCAGTCCCACCGTCAGGGAGTCCAGCCAAAACCGGAAGATGCCAGCAGGAGGGCTTGCTGCGCTTGCGGTGGTGTTCCAGATACAGTTCTCGCGCGGCTTGGCGTCATCAGGATCGCCCTTGATAACGACACAGCCGTCCAGTCCCTGACTGATACCCGCGTTGATCGTTGTGTTGCCCCATGTCTGCACACCCGGAGCCAGCACAATCTCTGCCCATGTCGCGGCACTGGCACGGGCGGTAAAGCCATTGATCCCCGGAATGTTGGTGCCTTGCAAATATATCGCCTGAAGCGCAGCCGAGATGTTGGCGGCAGCCGTTCCGGCCTTCGCGCCAGCCAGATTATCGGCAACCATATCAGCCGACGCCGTGGTGGATCCCGTCGCTGCATCCACATACACTACCCTGCGAGGGAACACCGTCCGCCCCGGATCATAACTGGCCATGATCGGCACTTCCGCGGCGATTGTGCGGGCAGCGGAAGATGCTTCCGCAGGCGCAAATGTTCCGCAGGTGCGCGGTTCCCCGATCCACGGGTAAACCGTCCATGTCGTAATGATGTGGCCCGGATTCAGTCCATTGAACAGCCCGGAAGCCACCGGATCAAGTCCGATGCAGCGCAGATTGTCGCCATAGACGGTGGAGGTTGAAAGCCCCGTCACCCATACGTCATTCGTGGTGGTGCCATCGGTGGCCGTGAATTTCACGCCGGCAACCGCCTGGTGCAGTTCCACGCCATGATGTTCCGGGTGATGGCTGGCTACCAGCAGGTCGAACCGCGATCCGGCGCCCTCGATCATTTGCCACTGTGGCGACGCCGACCGCACGATGGGCATTGGCACGGCAAGGGTGGAATGATTGGTCACAACCGGCGTGTCCGCTCCTTCACCCGCATGCCAGCCGGCGGCAAAGGAACATGCCGCCACTACATCGCCGGCGTAGATTTGGCTGGAAAGAGCCAGACGCACCGTGCGCGTACCATCGCCATGGTCGATCTCGAACACTTCCGCGTGGTCAGGATACGCTTTGCGGAGGGGCTTCGTCGCCACGATCTGCCGCACCCGCGCGCTGTTCGCCACGGCCTGCCCGCCAACGCGGTCGAACCCCGCCGAATGAACGGTCAGGTTAACCTTCGGCGTCCCGTCGGGGTCAAGCGCGAAGGCGCTGTATGAAACGCTTTCTGGCCAGGCGCCGCGCAGGGCCATCACCCAGCCATTTTCTTCGATCGATGCCAGGATAATCGCCATCCCACGCCCCCGTGCAGCTTGTGAATACGAAAGAGGGGGGCCGTATCGCCCCCCTCCACTGCGCGGCCGTCAGACCGCTCCGCAGCGCGCCGGGCGAGCCTCCCCCGCCCGCCCACGCGCTCAGCTCGCCGAAAAGCGCATCACCTTGATCGCCTCGCTATTTGCGACAGCCCCGCCAACACGCCGCGTCGCATAAAAATGTACATAGGGCTTGTTGGAATAGGGATCGCGCAACACGGATGTTTCGCCGCGCTCGGCGATTACATAACCGGTCCAGAAATTACCAAATGCAATCGAAAGCGAGTTGGCCGCAATGTCCGGCATCGCATCTACTTCCACCACCGGATAGCCCAGTAATGTGTCCGGCTGCCCGTCGATCATGCCGGGCCGCCAGATAAAGCCACCATCGCCGTCCTTGAACTTGCGCACAGTCGCCAGCGTATTGGAATTCATAACAAAAACCGCACCCTGACGGTAGGGCGTCCGAACAGCATGGACCAGATCAATCAGCTTGTCTGCCGGATTGGTGACGGCAAATGCACCCGCATCGCCCGAGGGCACACATTGCAACGTGCCCCATGGTCGCGCTGCATCCCCTGTTATGGCTACCGGATAGGTCAGAAACCCTTTCGGCTGTCCAACGCCCGTGCCATTTACAAACGCCACGCCTTCCGCCCGGGAAAATTCCGCGGCAATCTCTCCGGCCAGCCAGGATTCCACGTCAAACATCGTGTCATCCAGCATCTGCTGGCTCGCCGCCGGATTGGCGTAAATTTCGCCCATGGGCGGTGCGATTTCCTGGAACGTCGGCGTCGCCGTCTCCGTGCGCGCGGCTGTTTCGGACACCCAGCCCGACGCCAGATTGCCCACGGCGACCAGCTTGCGATAATGCGACGAACCTACTTTCACCACATTGGCGATGCCGCGGATAGGGGAAAGCGACGCCAGGCGCCGCTCGATCACGGCATCGATCTCGGTTGGCACGGCCAACCCGCCTTCTGCTCCGGTCGAAACGGTCAGCTTCTTGTGTTCGAAGTCCAAATCCACCCCTTTACGCAAATATTGCTCCCCGAAAGCCGAGCGCTCCACCCCGTCCCGCACACCAGCCAGCATCGGCTTTCCGTTGGACACCAGCCGCTTCGACAGCGAAGCCACATCCGATTTCAGCTCAGTCACCGCCGCCTGCATCTGCTCCACCGTAATGGTGCCTGCGTCCTCTTCCGACGTAACCATCACGTCAGCCTTTACCTCATAGGTCATTCTACGCTCTCCTTGCCCGGTAACCCTATTCCCCGATCGCATCGACCCGCGCATCGGGATGCATCGGCAGCGTCACCACCGAACATTCCAGCAATTCCACCTTCAAAATCTCGCGCCCGCCGCCCGCAACCTTGCGCGCTTCCTTCACGCGATAGCCGAAAGACAGCCCATCGATCGCGCCCGAACGCACCAGCGCCAGCGCATCCAGCCCATCGCGGCAACCCGCGCTAATCCGCGCCACCATCCTCAACCCGCGCGCATCTTCGGTCAGCGACACCACCCGTCCAATGGGCCGCGCCACATCATGCTGCCATAATAATGGCACATCTGCTTTCGCTCCCAGAAAGGATCGCCGTCGCATGATATCCCCACTCCGGTCTGGCGTGTTGAACCGGCTGACATAGCCAGAAATCATCACCATATCGGTCAAGCGCGTGCCTCCTTCGCCCGTGGCCCCCAGCCCAGCATCTCGCGTTTCTCATCCTCGCTCAGAAAATCCGCCGAAGACACGTGCCGCCACAGCAATTCGCGGTCGGCCCACAGAGCCGGCACCGCATCCATATCCACTTCCAGCGAAATGCCCGGCCACCACATCTGCAAATGCGCCGACACCGCCGCCAGAATCTTGCGCAACATTGGCAACAGCGTCAGTCGCCACAACGACACATTCGCCTCTGCATAATTGGAATAGGTGGAATCCCCCGGCAGCCCCAGCAACAGCGGCGGCACCCCCAGACTAAGCGCCACTTCCCGCGCCGCCTGTTCCCGCAATCTCGCAAAATCCATTTCCGCCGGTGTCATGGCCAACGGCTGCCACTTCAATCCACCTTCCAGCAACATCGGGCGCCCGGCGTTGGCCGCCCCCTGGAATCCGGCCTCGATCTCATCGCGCAACCGGTCGAATTGCTCGGCAGAAAGCGGCCCGTTCGCATCCTCCACCACGAGCGCACCCGAAGGCCGCGCAGCATTAGCCAGCAAAGCCCGGTTCCATCGCGATGCCGCATTCAGTAATGCTACCCCTTCGGCAGCCCCCGCCAACGCCCCCGCCCCCATATGATCGTCCAGCGGATCGAAATTACGAATATGCAACAATCCCGGTCGGGCGGCATCGCCTTCAGCCGGATAGCGTACCGCTTGCGCACCAGGTCGATACACCCACGCGGCAGGCCAGCCGTTGGTATCCGTTTCCAGTCGCATCCGCTCCGGTCGCAACGCCCATAAAGCTCCTGGCCGACCGCGATGATCCAGCCCCGTTTCCAGAAACGCATTGCCATGCAACAGTAAATGCGTTGCGATCGTCTCGATCAGCAGGGGTGGCAACAGCCCCAGCGCCGCATGTTCCTCTCCCGAGGCCATCAGCGGCGCCGAAGCTGCGCCCTCCGCCACCAGCCGTATCGCCCGATGTGCGATCCCGTTGCGCATCGCTTCCCGCACCCGCGCTTCATAAGACGCCGGCACCTCACCACCGCCGCCGTGCCGTACACCCCACTGACGGGGCACAGACGCGTGCTTTACCTCACCGCCAAACCAGCTTTTCCAGTCCCACCGCATCAGCGCATCCCCCCGCCATCGCGGAGATCGCGCTCAACAACAGACTCACATTCCGGCAACGCACCATCATCCACGGCCCGACGGCGCATCAGCATCCGCCGCCCCGTCCCACCCGCCACCAGCCCGCCGCCCACGATCAGCGAAATCGCCTCCGCCATGCCATGGGCGCGCACCGGATCGGAGCCCATCACCACGGCAATCATCGCCATGCCCATCCATGTCGCGGGCTCCTGGGCGCGCTGCTGCATCCAGCGCACGAACTTCCACTTCATGATTTTCCCCTACCGCCAACCTTACACCAGCGCCCGCAACGCCGGTCGTCCGCCCGCATCGACCAAAAGCAATTCCGTCAGCGCCCATACCAGCGCATCGGCGCGATCCGGCGAACTCCCCGGCCCGACATAACCACCTCCAGCCAGCAAGCCGCACATTTCATCCTCAAGTTCGGCAAAGCAGCCGACGTGGCGCACACGCACCGCCGCATAGAGCGCCGAAACGGGTTCCGCCCGCGCCGATTTCCCGCGCGATGCACGCACCGTCTTCAGCGGCAAACGCATATCCGCCGCCTTCAGCACACTGCTAACCATCGCCCCCCCATTATTGATTTCCGCTACCACCCGGTCCGCATCATGCCGCGCCACCGCCGCACGCACCGCCGCCGCCCAGACTTCGGGAGCAGACCCGCTGACACTCGCATCCGCCAGGACAAAAGCTACGCCCGCCGCATCAAGACCGGCCACGACGATGCCGCACCCGCCCGGCCCGGCTGGCGGATCGACGCCAACCACCACTCGCACCAGATCAGCCGGAGCCGCCCGCTCCCGGCATCTCTCCAGTCCGTCCCGGCTCCACAGCGCGCCGTCCCGGGATTCCAGTAATTCCCCCATCAATTCCTGCCGCCCCAATCCGGTGCCCCCATAAGAGGAATGCAAATCCGTCAGGAACGACGCCGGCAAATTGGCACGATTATCGAAAGTCGACCCCCGCGACACGACCACGCCGCCCGCCACCGCCAGGTCCCGCAAAAATCGCAAGGGTCTTGGCGTTGTCGTCACGACTGCCCGGGGCTGCCGCCCCAGCCGCAATCCCATTTTCAGATTGTCCCAGGCCGCCTTTGGCCGTGGCCACGCCGCAATTTCATCGCACCAGGCGTAATGAAATTGCGGCCCGCGCAAGGAATCCGGCTCGACCGCCGAAAACAGCATGCCGGTTGAGCCATTGGGCCAGCGCAATTCCTTCTTCGAACTGCGCCAGGTCGGCGCAAATCCCGCCGGAGCTACAGCCAATAACCCTGACTCTCCTTTCAACATAACCGATTCAGCATCATGTGCTGTCGCCCCCACCAGGCCGATCCGACAGCCGGGTTCTTCCAGTGCCATGCGCGTTACCCATTCAGCCCCCGCCCGCGTCTTGCCAAATCCGCGTCCCGCCATAATGAGCCAGACGGTCCAGTCGCTGGCGGGCGGCATCTGCGACGGTCGAGCCGTCCAGCCCCACCCCTCCAGCACCGCCAGCCGCATGTCATCGGGAAATGCCGCCAGAATTTCGCCACGATAGCGATGCGGCAACCGCACCAGCCGCTCCATCAACGACAGTTCGCGCCCCATTCCCCACCCCCAATCAACTGTTCCCGCTACGCCAAAGCAGGTTGGGGGGCAGGCTGGCGGCGCGCGGATCATCTTTTCCGCACGCCACCGCGCAAAACCGTCTTCATCCTGTTTTAGCCCCCTGCCTCCTCCCGGCGCACTTCCTGAGCATGCCTGTATCTCTATATCAGACCGTCACGCTTGTCAACCATTTTTATCCATATTGGTTATTATAGTGTATTGCCAACCGATCCAGCGCCATGCCCAGCACCAGCTTCGCCGCGCGTGCAGGCCAGCCCAACTCCTTCTCTGCCGCCGATACTCCCTCGCCCGCGCACACCACCCGCCACAAAATATCGCTCAAGCCCGGTCCCGCCGCAGTCATCGCCGCATCAAAACGCCGCTTCGCCTCCAGACGCCCCAGCGCCTGATCTCCCGCACCCGCGCCAAAGCCCCGCTTCCCCCCTTGCGGTGCCGGATCCCACCGCATGGTCACACGCGCGCCCAAACCGGCATGGTAATGGTCCGCCCGCAATCTCTCACCCGCAAGAAGTTGTGCATCGGTCAGCATCCTGCGCCGCGCCAGCCACGCCAATGGCGATTCTGCCATGTTTTCCATTACAATAGTCCTGTCCACGGCATCCGCCGGTGCGAGACGCCGCTCGACAAGCTCACGATTCGGATAATCTTTCTGGTCAATCATGGTTGCATCTCCTCTCGACACGAACCAGGAATTGCCATATCGGTATCCATGTAGGACAGATGTGGTTCACACAAACCAGAACAACAGGATGGAGAAGCAGCAAATGATTTCGCGAATCCGGGAAATCCGTAAAGCCAGAGGCCTCACTCTCGCAGAAGTCGCCGAGCGCTGCACACCACCCACCACCGCCGTCACCATCGGCAGACTCGAAACGGGCGTGCGCTCGCTTTCCGTTAACTGGCTGGAACGCATCGCCGCAGCCCTCGAAGTCGACCCCAAGTCGCTGATTGCCCAGGCCCACGATGAAACCATCGCGGTTGCTGCACTCCTGTCCGCCGAAGGTCCTCACGCCGCCGGAGAACCTCTAACCCTGCGCTCTCCCGCGCCGTCTCCCGCCACCATCGGCATGATCGTCCGGGTGTCCCAGGGTGATTATCGCGCCGGCGACCAGCTCTGGCTTGAACAACTCCCTCCCCCCCGCTTTGCCGAGGCGCTGAATACCGATATTCTGGTTCCGCGCCCGGTGGGCCGGTTCGCATTCGGCAGGCTTGCTGAAATCGAAGGAACGCGAATCCGGCTCATTCCTACCCGCCCCAGCAGCCGTCAGTCCGTTATCTCCGATGCGCCATGGGTCGCCCGCGTACACACGCTCATCCGTCAATTTCAGCCCTGATCGCCCTCATTTCGCGCGCCACGCCAACGGCAGGCCGACCAGCAACAGGATAATCCCCAGCAAGCCGGCCGCCCGCCCGCCTTCCGTCCACATATGGCGGGCATAATCCACGCCAGACCACAGCATGAACAAACAGGCCGCCAGAAACACCAGCGGCAAGAAAGGTGGCGCGCGAAACCCTTCCCGGTCCGGATATTTGCTCCGCAACACAAACAACGAGACAGCTGTCAGACTCAAAAACAGCCAGAATACGGGCGCGCCAAAAGCCACCATGGCCGCAAAGCCATCGCGCGCCGTCGCCGCATAAAGCGTCAATGCCAAAGCAACGCCGCCCTGCGCCAACAGCGCAGCCACCGGAACCGAACGTCCCCCGTCCCATGCCCCCAGTCGCGCAATCAACGGCATATCCTGCCCCAATGCACAAATGGCTCTCGCCCCTGTGATTGCCGTCGCGTTGATTGTCGAAAGCGCTGCCGCAATCGCCGCCAGCGCAATCATCGCCCCAGCCGCAGTGCCAAAGGCGGCCTGCACCAGTACCGCCGCCGGCGCCGGGTTCGCCGCAAGCCCATCCACGCCCAACGCATGCAATAACGCCGCGTTGAACGCCAGGTACAGCACAGCCACCAGCAGTATTCCGCCGACGAGCGCTACCACCATCGACCGGCGGCCATCCTTTACCTCCGCCGACAAGTAAGCCGCCTCGTTCCAACCGCCATATGCCAGCATCACAAATACCAGCGCCATGCCGATGCCCCCGCCCGCCGGTATCGGCACGGCGTCCGTCACCACCGCCCCGGCTGGCATCCACAGCGCCGCCACCATCACTGCCAGCAATGATAATATGACCACGGCCACCAGGATCTGCTGCAATCTGCGGGTCATCTCCAGATGCACCAGCGCCGTCGCGGTCACAAACACCACCGACACAATCGCCCAGAACGCCGGCGGCGGACCATCCGGCCATAAAATCCGCATCTGATCGCCGGCCACAAACGCCACTGCTGCAATCGATCCGGTTTGAATGACCGCCAGCCGCGCCCACACAAACCATGCTGACAACCGTGGCCCGAATGCCAGCCGCAGGAAATGATATTCACCACCGATGCCCGGATAGCGCGACGCCAGTTCCGCGTAGCAAAAAGCCCCGGCCAGCGCCGCTCCCCCACCGACCACCCATAGGCCGAGCATCACCGCACCATCTCCGGTCGCGGCGGCAATATCCGCCGGCACGCGGAAAATACCCGCGCCGATCATGATGCCCACGATCAGAAGCGCCACATCGCCGGCCCGCAAGCGCCGCGCGGGCGCAGATTCCGCTTTACTCAATTGCCGTCGCGAATTCGCATGGCAGACCAGCCCTGCCCCTGCATGGTGTCGCCGCTCACCGTACCACGTAACTTCCCGCCGCCGGTCCGCTCCAATTCAATGTCCGCACCTTTTAACGAGCCGTTTTGAAACGCACCGCCCTCGGGAAAGGAGAGGTGCTGAAACTTCTGCTCAATTTCCCCGGTAAACCGCTTCCCGCTCACATCAAACGCCCATCGACCGGCAACTTTCGCCGGCACCACCCAATAATAGCCCGTGGCGCTGTCGGTCGTAATCGTTTCGTCCGCCAGCCAGTCACCCAGGGTAAAAGCATGGCTGACGATCCGTGTTCCCGGCTTCATATCCAGCAAGGCCGGTCGCAACTTCAAGTTCAGACTCGGCAACAAATACATGGTCACGACGGTCGCGTCGGAAAAATCCGTCTTGAATATATCGGCTTCGCGAAACTTCACCTTGCCGGCCACACCCGCCCGCCGCGCTTCCCGTCGCGCCAGCGCAACCATGTCTCCGTTATACTCCAGCCCCGTCGCCTTCGCGCCGAAGTCCCGCGCCGCCGCAATTGCAATGCGCCCGTCTCCGGATCCCAGATCCACAACATGGTCCGCGGGCGTCACCCTGGCGGTCTCCAGCATCGCCCGAACCAGTTCCGGCGGCGTCGGCACCCAGATCACATCCTTTCCAGCCTGTCCAATATCCGGTCGATACTCCGAATCCCCATTGGTAATCGCCTGTACCTTCGAGGTACTTTTTCCCAGAGGTTCGGTAATCGCAAAAGGATCTTCCAGAAGCGGCCCCGCCAGCAGGTTCATCCTGTCCGAAGCCGGCCACAACAAACTTACCTGAGCATGCGCAGCGGTAGCGCCCGCGATAGCCGTCGTGGTGGCCAGCATCATACAAGACAGAAAAATCAGCTTCCCGCGCATCCGATGCTCCATCCCTGACTTTCGATATTCTGACATATATCGCCTGCTAATACGAGGCTTGCCCGTTCCCGCCTTCCCAACGCGCAAACAGTGCCGTCGGCAACAGCAACCCCCGCGCCTCCTCCCTTATGGTCATTTCGCCTATCGTCCGCCGCCCGCCCAGCGCCGCCGTCACCTGCGCCAGCAACGGATCGAGCGCGAGCGCCGACAGGCGAACCGCATAGGTCGTCAAAATCAGCAGCCGGCTGCTGTTATCCAGCAACCGCGCGCAATCCGCCAGCAACGCCGGCAGATCCCGGGTCAAATCCCACACCTCGCCGTCGGTACCGCGCCCATATTTCGGCGGATCGAGCAAAATCGCATCATAGCGCCGCCCGCGCCGCACCTCCCGCGCTACAAATTTTCGGGCATCCTCCACAATCCAGCGAATGGGCCGGTCCGTCAGCCCGGAAAGCGCCGCATTGGCCCTGGCCTGCTCCACCGCTTTCTTCGACGCATCCACATGCACGACGCGTGCCCCCGCGTTCGCCGCCACCAGAGACGCCGCGCCCGTATAGCCGAACAGGTTCAGCACCTCTCCGCCACCGCGCACCGCGTCCGCCAGCGCCGCCCAATGCGGAGCCATGTCAGGGAAAAATCCCAGATGCCGAAATGGCGTGCATTGCGCCATCAACCGGATGCCTGCCTGCTCAATCGCCCAGCCCGCCGGCAGGTCCGGTTGCAATTGCCAACGTCCGCCGCCTTCTTCGTCCGGTCCCGCCAGATATTCGCCATCCGCCCGCCAATCGTCGCCCGCCGGCGACCACATTGCCTGTGGCTCCGGTCGAATAAAACGGTATGGCCCGCACCGCTCCAGCTTACGCCCATGTCCGCTGTCGATCAGGCCAAAATCCGGCGATGGTTCGGCTACCAGAAGCGCCAGCGCCGGATCGCTCATTGCAACTTGCCTGCCCGCGGCCCCACCGCCGCCAATGCCGCCGGCGATGCCAGCATCGCCGCACCCGCCGCCCGTGCCGCATCCACGGTCACCGCGTCCAGCGCCGCCACTACTTCCGCAACCGGCACAATCCGCCCATGCGTCAGCCACACGCGTCCCAGCCAGTCCGCCTGCCCGGCGCAGCCTTCCAGCCCCATCAACAGCCCGGCCTTCAGTTGCGCCCGCGCCCGTTCCACTTCCACCGGTTCCAGCCCCGTAACCGTCGCGCTGGCCACCTTGCGGGTCAGATCCAGCGCCGCGCCGGCATCTCGTGGTTGCGTCGCCAGATACAGGCTCAACATGCCCGAGTCAGCCCACCCCCCGTGGCTGGCGCTCACCGAATAGGCGAGGCCGCGTTCTTCCCGCACTTCCTGAAACAGCCGTGAAGACATGCCGCCGCCCAGCGCCACGGTGAAAATCTGCGCAGCAAAATAATCAGGAGCCAATGTACACGGCGCTTCATGGCCCAACGCAATATGCACCTGCTCCGTGCGGTTATCATCGCCCTGCCAGCCACCGGCCCAGCGCGCCGCTTCCGGTGCCACTGGCCCGCCCGCCGGAAGATCGTCAAACAGTTTCTCCGCCTGCGCTACCAGCGCGTCGTGGTCCACCCTTCCCGCCGCCGACAACACCAGACCACCGCCACGATATTGCCGGTCGCGCCAGCCGCGTAACGCGGCTGCATCCAGCCCGGCCAGGCTCTCCTCGGTCCCCAATATGGGCCGCCCCAAAGCCTGGCCGGGGAATGCCGTCATTTGCACATGATCGAAAACCAGATCGTCAGGCGTGTCACGGGCCTCGCCGATTTCCGACAGCACCACTTCGCGCTCGCGTTCCAGATCGCCCGCATCAAAACGTGCGCCGCGCACCAGATCGGCGATCAGCGTCACCGCCAGCGGCATATCCGCCCCCAGGACGCGGGCATGAAAAACCGTCGCATCGCGCGATGTCCAGGCGTTCAGCGACCCGCCGACATCCTCGATCGCCTCGGCAATGGCGCGGGCCGAACGCGTCGCCGTCCCCTTGAACACCATATGTTCAAACAGATGCGCCAAACCATTTTCAGCCGCACTCTCATGCCGCGCGCCGACATCCGCATTCAAACCCACCGCCGCCGTTTCAACATCCGGCAGCGTTCGGGAAACAATCGTAAAGCCGTTGCCCAGCCGCGAAACGCGCAGAGTCATGTCGCGGTCGCCGCAATATGCGCCTTCAGCGTGTCGGCATCGGCGGCCATGCGAATATAACGCTCTTCCCGGTCAAAAATCTGCCCCACCCGACGCGGCAACGCCGGGCGCACGCCCGAAGCCCGTTCCACCGCATCGGGAAATTTCGCCGGATGCGCTGTCGCCAGCGTCACAATCGCCCCGGGCATTTCATTGGCCCGCAACCGTGCCGCCGCCAGCCCGACCGCCGTATGCGGATCGATCAACTCGCCACTTTCATCCTGGGCTGCGGCGATGGCGCGCATCGTGTCATCCGGACCGATGCGCTGCGACAGAAACACCCGGCCTGCCGCGGCCCGTTGCGCTTCCGTCAACTCCAGCCGCCCCGTCGCCTCGAAATCCTGCATCGCGCAGCGCAACCGGTCCCCATCGCGCCCATAGAGGTCGAACAATAGCCGCTCGAAATTGCTGGAAATCTGTATATCCATTGATGGCGTATCGGTCGGCGTCACCGTTCCCACCGAATAATCGCCCGCGCCCAGCGCCCGCGCCAGAATGTCGTTGACATTGGTCGCCACCAGCAGCTTCCCCACTGGCAGCCCCATGCGACTGGCCGCATAACCGGCAAACACATCACCGAAATTCCCCGTCGGCACCGAGAAGCTCACCGGCTTTTCCGGCGCGCCCAGCCGCACGGCGGCATAGAAATAATAGACGATCTGGGCCAGCAAACGCGCCCAATTGATACTGTTCACCGCCGATAGCCGATGTTTCGCGCGAAACTCCGCGTCATTGAACAACGCCTTCACCAGCGCCTGCGCATCATCGAAACTGCCATCGATGGCGATATTATGCACATTGGGCGCGGCCACCGTCGTCATTTGCCGGCGCTGTACTTCGCTCACCCGCCCGGCGGGATGCAGCATGAAAATCGAAATCCCTGGCCGCCCCGCCACCGCCTGTATCGCCGCCGAACCGGTATCGCCGCTGGTTGCGCCAACAATCGTCAGTTGCTCGCCCTGACCGAGGAAATGCCCGAACAACCCGCCCAGCAGCTGCAGCGCCACATCCTTGAAGGCCAGCGTCGGCCCATGAAACAATTCCAGCAGCCAGTGGCGATGATCCAGCTGCACCAGCGGCGTTACCGCCGCATGACCAAAATTCCCCCAGGCCGCAGCGATCAGCCCGCGCAATTCCTCGTCATCCAGACTTCCCGTCACAAAAGGCTTCAGTATGCGAAACGCCGTTTCGCCATAGGAAAGCCCGGCCAGCGCCCGGATATCATCCGCCGAAAATTGCGGCCATTGTCGAGGCAGATACAATCCGCCGTCGCTCGCCAGACCGGCCAGCGTTACACCGCGAAAATCGAGGGCGGGCGCCTGGCCCCTGGTGCTGATATAATCCATAACCGCCGGGAATTAGCCCCCCGCCCGATGCGAAGCAAGCACTCCCGCATCACCGTCCCCCGGAAATCCCCCTTCCGTCAGTCCGGGTTGCCAATTTTCATCAGCGTCAGCACTTCCTTGCGGCTACGCTCATCGTCGCGGAAAACGCCCATCATCCGGCTCGTCGTCATGGTGACGCCCTGGGTCTGCACGCCGCGCGCCGACATACAGGCATGGGTCGCTTCCACCACTACCGCCACACCGCGCGGGTCCAGCCCTTCCTGAATGGCGTCGGCGATTTCCGCCGTCAGACGCTCCTGCACCTGCAACCGCCGCGCATATCCCAACGCCACCCGCGCCAGCTTGGAGATACCCACCACACGATCCTTCGGCAGATAGGCGATATGCACCCGCCCGATGATCGGCGCCATATGATGCTCGCAATGGGACTGGAACGGAATATCGCGCAACAGCACGATTTCGTCATACCCGCCAACTTCCTCAAAAGTCCGCGCCAGATGCGCCTTCGGGTCTTCCGCATAACCAAAAGTATATTCCCGCCACGCGCGCGCCACCCGGCCGGGCGTGTCGACCAGCCCCTCGCGCTCCGGATCATCCCCCGCCCAGCGAATCAGGGTGCGAACCGCCTCCAGCACCTCATCCGGCACACCGGCATCCCGGTTCTCGCTGAGACCCGTGCGATCATCATCGTCAAAATCAACCACTTCCTGCATGGAAAGCACAGTAGGCTCACTATTTTCGCAGGGCAATGCCGCACATGCTTGCACCGGCTCCCTGCCCCGCCTAGATGCATCCGTCACACGCCGGATTAGCTCAGCTGGTAGAGCAGCGGTTTTGTAAACCGAAGGTCGCGGGTTCGATTCCTGCATCCGGCACCACATAACAATCTGATTTTGTTGCGTTTACGCCATCGCGGGCGCTCCGCGAATCGCGTGAAGGCCGCGAAGTTGTCCGGTTAACGGCGGCACAAAAGGCACAGTTTGTTCCCGTCATCTGCCGAACCTAGGCCGCGTTGACAAAAGGGATTCCCAACGGGCCTGGGTTGTGATTCAAGGCTGCTTTTTTTGGGGAGCAGTCATGGGTCGCGGGGATTTGTCGGATGCGGAGTGGGAACTGATTGGACCGCTGCTGCCGTCTGAGCGGGGACGCTGGGCGCGACCTGCTGGTGACAACCGGCGCTTTCTCGACGGCATGCTTCATGTGCTGCGGCTTGGTTGTCCCTGGCGCGACATGCATGAGCGTTACGGCAAGTGGAACTCGGTCTATGTCCGGTTCCGGCGGTGGGCCGGGCAAGGCGTCTGGGACGCAATGCTGCAAACGCTGGTCGATCTCGGGCTCACCGACGACTGGCAGCATATGATCGACAGCACCACCGTTCGCGGCCACGTCTCGGCAGCGGGCGGAAAAGGGGGGCTCGTGCGCAGGCTTTTGGTCGATCACGCGGCGGCTTTACGAGCAAGGTCCACGCCCGCTGTGACAATCAAGGGCTGCCTGTCGGGTTCATCCTGACCGGCGGCGAGGCTTCGGACTATGCTGCCGTCGATGACCTGATGGCCCTGCAGCTGCCGAAGCCGAAGGCGCTACTCGCCGACAAGGGCTATGACGGCGACCGGCTCCGCGAAAATCCGCTCATGCACGGCATTTTGCCGATCATCCCGCCCCGGTCGAACCGGAAAACTCCACTCCATCCGGACTATCGGCGTTACAGGGACCGAAACCGCATCAAGCGGATGTTCGGCAAGCTGAAGCAACAGCGACGCATCCCCACCCGCTACGACAAGACCGTCCTCTCGTTCGAGAGCTTCCTCAACCTCGCCGCCGCCCGCCTAGGGCTGAAATTTTTTGTCAACGCAGCCTAGAAACTGGTGCGCAGCCCGAACAGGAAGTTGCGCCCGCGCAAGGGCGCCGCATTCCGGATGAAGGATGCGTGATTCCATGCCAGGCTATTCGTCAGATTGGTTGCGCGCAGGAACAGTTCGGCGTCCGCTTCCTTGATATCCAGTTTCCACGCAAGCGTGGCGTTCAGCATATCATAACCGCCTGTGCGGGTTTCGAACGCTGCGACGTCGCTCTGGCTGAATACATGATAATATTCGACATGGCCGGAAAGCTGCCGCCACTCGCCGTCGATATGCGTGCCGAGGCGACCGGCGGGAATGCGCGGCAGGTTGCTGCGTCCATCTTTCAGCTTCGCGCGCACATAATCACCGAAAAGGGAAATGCCGATTTCCGGCGTCAACTGGTGGTGGATCTCACCGTCGATGCCGCTGAAACGCGCATCCGCCGCCGTATAACGGATCAGGCGAAAATCCTCGAAACGGTCTAGTGTATCGGCAAAAATATAATCGTCAAACTTCTGGTGATAGAGACCGAGTGTGAAGGTCGTATCGCCGGATTTCTTCCGCAGGGTAAGGTCGACGGATTTGGCGGTTTCCTTGCCTAAATTCTCGCTGCCGAGTTCAAATGTATTGGTGGCCAGATGTACCCCGCGGGCAAATAGCTCCTGGGCGTTCGGGGCACGCTGCGAGCGGGCAAGAGAAATGGCCACTGAATAGTCGCCATCGATATCCCATATCGCGGCGCCGGAAACAGAAAAAGGTTTATGGCTTGTCTCACGGTTTAACGTTGTGTCGATCTTTTGCCATTCCTGCCGTGCCGCAAGTTCCAGGCGGAGCGGTCCGGCGTCAAATGTTTCCATCAGGAACAGGGCTGTATTGCTGGTGTCGCTGTCCGGCAAATAAGCTTCCTCTCCGGTGGAGCTGAATTCGCTGCTGGAATATTGTACGCCGACGACGCCTTCCATACCACCAAGCGGCGCGTGGGTCAGCTCGAACCGGATGTCGCTGGCCTTATTGCGGAACGTCGTGGCGACTTCGCCATGCTCCACCTCGTCATGTTCATAATCCGTGAAGCCCATGCGCAGGCGGACGCGCGCTATTCCCGGCATGGGGTCGCGATATTCGCTGCGGATGTCGAAGCGTTCGCTGCGCAACTTCACATAGGGCAGCGCGTGATCGTCACCATGATCGTCTTCCTCATGGCCGTGATCGTCATGATCATCGCCATGTCCGCCGCAATGCAGATGCGTGCCATGCGGATGGCAGGCTCCATAATCGTGGCCATGGCCCGGCAGGCCATATTCGCTGCGCTGACGGGTCCATGCGGCCCCGATATAGCCGTCCGCACCGATCCATGATCCGCCGGCGGTGAAAGTGGATGTATCATTATATGATCCATCGACATGACGTTCGCCGAATTTCCCGGGCACACCATAGTCGTCGCTGTTGCGGTGCACACCCTCGACATGCAAGGCGAAACTGCCGATTCCGGCGGTCAGTCCCCCGACCAGCGAGCGTTCATCGTCCGCCGTGCCGAGCCGCCCTTCGAAAACCCCGCTGATACCATTTTCAGGGATGGCGACAGGAATTTTATCGTCCAGCAGATTGACCGCGCCGCCGATTGCGCCGCCGCCATACAGCAGCGCCGACGGCCCGCGCAGCACTTCGATGCCGCTTAACAACAGGGGCTCGGTGACAATGGCATGATCGGGCGAAACCGCCGACGCGTCCTGCAGATTCGCGCCATCCGACAGGGTCTGCACACGTGGCGATGTCTGCCCGCGAATCACCGGGCGGCTGGCTCCACCACCGAATTGATCGAAATGGACCCCCGGTCGCCCGCCCAACGTTTCACCCAGCGTTGCCGCGCGTGTATGCACGAGTTCATGGCCGCTCAGCACGATCACCGGGGTGGCAGTATCCGCGGTGCGCTGGTGCAGGATGGCGGTGACGACGACATCCGGCGTTGTCGGGCTGGTATCAGCGCGTGCGGCGGTGGCGCAGAACAACGGTATAACGGCTGCAGAAAGAAAAATGGCGCGGAAATGCAAGATGTGAACCCCTGATTCGATTTCAGGTCGCTGTTAGGATATAATATATCATTACGCAAGCAGCCTTATGCTTGCGGCCTGCGCTGTCGTGCGCCAGAATTGCCAACATGGTGGATAGCGTTTCGGCTGAAGTCCGTAGCCGGATGATGGCGGGGATCAAGGCGAGCAATACCAGGCCCGAAATGCTGCTGCGGCGTGGCCTGCACGCACAGGGTTTCCGTTTCCGCCTGCACGACCGGAATCTGCCCGGAAAGCCGGATATCGTGCTGCCGCGCTATCGCGCCGTGATATTCGCGCACGGCTGTTTCTGGCATGGCCATGATTGCCATTTATTCAGATGGCCCTCCACACGCCCGGAATTCTGGCAGGCCAAAATTACCCGAAATCAGGCTGTAGACAAACGTACGGGCGAAGCGCTCGCCGCCGCCGGCTGGCGTCAGGCGATTGTCTGGGAATGTGCATTGAAGGGGCGAACGCGCTTGCCCCTGCCCGAGGTGCTGTCGACCCTCAGCGAATGGCTGCGTTCGCAAACTCCGTTGATCGAAATAAGGGGATAATGGCGACCCCGGCAGGAATCGAACCTGCGACCATTCGCTTAGAAGGCGAATGCTCTATCCAGCTGAGCTACGGGGCCGATAGTTGATCGCTATACGGTTCACGGCCCGCCTGGCAATGGTCAGGTAACGATTTACGCGTTTTCAGTTTGGGGAAATGGTGCCCGGGAGCAGATTCGAACTGCTGACACAGCGATTTTCAGTCGCTTGCTCTACCAACTGAGCTACCCAGGCACGGGGGTTTCGCCATAATGCGGCAAATGGAACCGGTCAAGCGCGATCAGCCTTCATGATCTTCACCCTCATCTTCTGCCGGGCGACCCGGCAGGCGATACCCTTCGTTCAGCCATTGCAGCAGATCGCGGTCACGGCAAACCGCCGAGCAAAAAGGGGCGTGGCTTTTGTCGACCACGGCCTTGCCGCATTGAGGACAGGTTTCAGCTTTGCGCGGACGTTTCGACATGCCCCTCCCCTGCCATAACGTCCGCCTTCAGGTCCAGAGTGCGACCGGCGCGCCGGTTCGCCGTCGCCAGCAGAGCAGGCCGCGCACGGATCCACTCCACCACCTTTGGGCGCGCCACCAGCGTCAACGGGCCGGGGCGTGGTTCGTGGACGGCGCGATTCAGCAGCGCGAGACCGGCTGTCGCCGTTGTTTCAAAACGGGCACGCTCCAGAATCGATGGGCCGGTACGGGGCAAAATGACGTGCAGCAATCCGAACCCGTTGACCGCCGTGCGCTCGAATTTGGTGTCTCCCATGGCAGCATCGAAGGCCTCCGCCACCGCCTGACGGCTGGCGCGATCCTGCACCGGAAAATCCACAGCTATGCCGCCGCCAATCCGCCATAACCGGATGGTCTGTGCGAGTGCCCTCGCCGCGTCCACAGCGAGTCGCGCGCCCGTGCCGTCGATATCGACGGCAACAAAGGCTGGCGTCGGCGTAAAGTTGAGACTGCCGCCGGGAATGACGACACGCCCGAGTTCAGCGGCCTGCCAGCCGGCATCCCAGCTTTCCGCGACTTCGTCCGGCCAGGCTTCGATTGCGGAAACAGGGTCGAAATCCGGCGCTGCCTCTAATAGTCCGGCACATTTTGCGGGGCCGATCCCCTTCGCCTTTGCGAGACGGTCACGGCCCGGTTCCCGCCAGCGTTGACGGCTGATACGAATTTCCACCAGCACGCCTTCGGCAAACCCTGCCGGCCATGGCTCCACCAGCACTTCCTCGCCGGATTCGAGCAAGGCAATGCCGCGCTGGCCCAACCGGGTTTTCAGGCGCGCTCCGTACAGGCTGCCCGCCGCTGCGCCATCGTCGTCACGCGAAAGCCGCATTTCCACCAGTCGATCCGCTTCCATCACGGCAAGCCACCGCTCGCCGATGCGGCGCGACAGAAAGGCTTCAGCCAAGTCGCCCGGCGGTCGTCAAAAGTGCCCGCGTTTCGAATAGCGGCAGGCCCATCACACCGGAAAAACTGCCCGATATCCAGCTGATCCAGGCCTCGAAATGGCCCTGAATGGCATAGCCGCCTGCCTTGCCACGCCATTCGCCGCCTTCAATATAGGCATTGATTGTCTGGCGGGTCAGCGGCGCGACTTTCACGATGGTGCGGCTGATCCGGTGGCGAGCCACGCCGTCGGCGGCCACCACTGTCACCGCCGTCAGAACACGATGCCGCCGCCCGCCCAGTAAATCCAGGCATTGGCGCGCGGTTTCTTCATCCTCGGCCTTCGGCAGGATGCGCCGACCCGCCACCACCAGGGTATCGGCGGCCAGCACTACCGCACCTGGATGACGCGCAGCGACTACAGCGGCCTTTTCGGCTGCCAGTCGCGCAACATGCGGCTCGGGCAGTTCACCCCGACGCACGCTTTCATCAAGGTCGGCAGGATCGACTGCATCGGGAATAACGCCAATGCGCGCCAGCAGTTCCAGCCGGCGCGGCGATGCCGACGCAAGGATGAACGGCGGCAGCACGCTATTTGAAGCGGTAGGTGATACGGCCCTTGGTGAGATCATAGGGTGTCAGTTCGACAAGCACCTCGTCGCCGGTCAGAACCCGGATCCGGTTCTTGCGCATTTTACCGGCGGTATGACCCAATATCTCATGGTCATTTTCCAGACGTACGCGGAACATCGCGTTGGGCAGCAGTTCCACTACTGTCCCACGCATTTCGAGCAATTCTTCCTTCGCCATGAGCGTCGTAAAGCCACCTTGCCTGTCGAGCGATGCGCCGCCATGCCGGAACGCCGGAATTTATGCAAGACTCTGTATTTGTCGCAGCTTCTTTCAACGAAAATTACAACCCGAGCACGTCCCGCATATAATATCGGTCCGCCGGGCGGCCAGCGAGCCAGCGCGCCGCCGCTACCGCACCACGGGCGAAAATCTCCCGGTGTTCAGCTTCATGTGTGATGATCAGTCGTTCGCCTTCCGATGCAAGAAACGCCTGGTGTTGCCCGGCAACCGAACCACCACGAAGACTGGCGAAGCCGATGCCTCCCCGCGGACGTGGCTCACCGATACCGTCATGGGGCGGCAGACGTAATTCCTCCAGCGTTCCGCCCCGTCCACGCGCCGCCGCCTCGCCCAGCGCCAGCGCCGTGCCGGATGGCGCATCTACCTTGTGCCGGTGGTGCCAGTCGAGAATCTCGATATCCCACTCCGGCCCCAAAGACCGCGCCGCCTGCTCCATCAGCGTCAACATCAGCGTGACACCAAGCGAGGTGTTGGCCGCCTGCAGGATGGGGATGGAACGTGCCGCCTTATCCAGCGCAGCATGGTGCCGCGCTTCCAGCCCCGTTGTGCCGACGACCAGCGCAACATTGGCGTCAAGGGCTGCGCGCAAATGTTCGTCCAGTGCGTCTGGCGAGCTGAAATCAACCAGCACGTCGGCCTTGTGCGCTACGGGAGCCGCATTGGCGCAAATCACCATCACCGAATCTTCGGACACTTCCGTGCCGCATGCCGGATGGCCCGGTCGCTCTACCGCACCGGCCAGTTCCAGGTCCGGGGCTGCAAGAATATCAGCGATAATTGCCCGGCCCATACGCCCGCCGGCTCCAAGCACAGCAATTCTGGTCATAAGCGACAAAACCCTTTCTCCGCTCTCCTTCCGCCAGATCGGGCTTTATGGCAAGAGCTGCGCATGTCCAGCAGTCTTGCCCGCCCCGATTCGCGCATCGTTATCCTGACCGGCGCGGGGGTTTCAGCCGAATCGGGTGTGCCCACATTTCGCGATGCCGATGGTCTGTGGGAGGAGCATCGGGTGGAGGAAGTGGCGACACCGCAGGCCTTCCGCCAGAATCCTGCGCTGGTACAGAATTTCTATGACCAGCGCCGCGCCGCGCTTGCCCGTACCGCCCCCAATCCGGCGCACCTGGCGCTGGCGCGGCTTGATGCGGAATGGGAAGGCAGTCTGCTGCTGGTGACGCAAAATGTCGATGATTTGCACGAACGGGCCGGTTCCGAACGGCTGCTGCACATGCATGGGGAATTGTTGTCGGCCTGGTGTCTGGCTTGCGACGCGCGCAGCCCGTGGGACGCGCCGCTTGGCGACAATCCCGCCTGCCCCGGTTGCGGAGAGGCAAAACTGCGACCCGACATCGTCTGGTTTGGCGAAATGCCCTATCATATGGAAGAAATTGAAGACGCGCTGGCGTCCGCCGATCTGTTCATCGCGATCGGCACATCCGGCCAGGTCTATCCCGCCGCCGGTTTCGTCGATCTTGCAACGCAAGCGGGCGCGCATACGATTGAAGTGAATGTGCAGCAGACATCTTCGCGCTTTGCGGAACATCGCACCGGCCCGGCGGGTGAAATCGTACCCGCGCTGGTCGCAGAATTACTCGGCTGCTGAGGCCTCGATCGCTTCGATATCGGCGTCCGACAGGCCGAAATGATGTCCCACCTCATGCACAAGCACATGGGTGACCAGCGCTTCCAGCGTGTCGTCACCTTCGGACCAGGCGTCGAGCAACGGGCGACGATAGAGATAGATGGTGGGCGGCATCGCGCCGGTCATGTCATGGCCGGGGCTGCCGACGGCATGTCCCTGATAAAGCCCCAATATGTCGAACGGACTTTCCAGCTCCATCATGTCCATGACTTCCTCGTCGGGAAAATCCGTAACCCGAAGGATAACATTGGACAAATGCTGACGGAATAATTCGGGCAGCCGTTCCGCAGCCGTCTGGGCGAGCTGCTCGATATGAGCCAGTGTTGGTGCAAGCAACGCCATGGGCCGGAACATCGCATTTATTGTCGCCGGCGTCGAGCGCCGGCGACCGGGGTTACGCGGTTTCTTCCGCTTTCACTTCACGTTCGCGGGTTTTCTCCGCCAGCAGGCGTTCGCGCATCGTGACGGATCGGGATCGGCGCTCGGCCATGGAACGCCAGGCAGCGGCAGAGCGGAGCAGGCGCGCCCGCACATTGACAAGGTCCGACACTTTTGCTTCGGCCGCGCACTTTTGCGCCTGAGCCTCATAAAAGTCGATGGTCGTTGGCAATATGTTCTCCTGTATTTTGTTACACCGGCGGGGTTGCCGCCGGTGTCCGGGATTCAATCAATCATCTCCGCAACAAGCCGGCGCAATTCACGTCGGGAAAGCGTGGGAACCAGTGGCACCGGATGGAAACGCACGGTCCGTCCAGAATGGTGCGTCGCGCCGGCAATGTCGGCTCCCGGGTGTCGATAATGTAGTTTGTTTTTATTTAAGTGCATATAATCCCTGGGCGCACCGGCTCGGTGCGCCATATTTAATTGTTTCCGGCTAGCGCCGGTTGCCCCTGTAAGGCCCGCCGCCTCCGCCCGGCGTCCGCTCCCGAAATACGATTCGACCCTTGTCGAGATCATAGGGTGTCATTTCAACTTTCACCCGATCGCCAACCACCGAGCGGATACGGAAACGCCGCATTTTACCCGCCGTATAGGCGATGATCTTGTGGTCGTTTTCCAGCAGGACGCGGAAACGGCCATCGGGCAGAATCTCGTCGATCTGCCCGTCCAGTGTAAGCAGGTCTTCCTTCGCCATGGGCTCAGGCCGCCTGCAGGTTAACCGCGGATTGTTTACCGCGCTGGTCGGTTTCGAGATCATAGCTCAGCCGTTGCTCCTTGTTAAGGGTAGCAAAACCGGCGCGTTCGACGGCGCTGATATGTACGAAGCTGTCCCCGGAGCCATCTTCATTCGAAATGAAGCCATAACCCTTGTCTGCATTGAAAAATTTTACTGTACCTGTTGCCATGAAAATATTCCTTTCAAATCCCAAAATTTCGCCCTTGCCACGCAAGGATAAATGCCTGCGGAGCCTTGATAGCGGGGAGAAGGAAGGATCTGCCCTGCGGGCGTCAATTTCAATTTCCGTCGCGGGCGACGTTAGCATTGCGGTATATAGGGAAGTTGCACGGCTTTTACAAGGAAGCCGCCCACAATGTTTCTGGAGGGCTTCGGCATGCGCGCGATTTTGCGTGCCAACCCTGCCTTTTTCGGATTCAGGATTGCGCTTTTTTACAGAAGACACGGGATTACCGGCCCGCGCCCGGAAGTCGGGCGCGGGCCGGAATGATGCCGGGATAACGGTTAGATGACGCCCAGCGCCCGCATCGCGTCAGCGACACGGATGAACCCGGCAATATTCGCGCCCAGCACATAATTGCCGGGCGTGCCGAACTCTTCGGCAGTTTCGGCGCAGCGATCATGGATGCCACGCATAATCTTCGCCAGCCGTTCTTCTGTGGCTTCGAATGACCAGGAATCGCGCGAAGCGTTTTGCTGCATTTCCAGCGCACTGGTGACGACGCCGCCAGCGTTGGTGGCTTTGCCCGGCCCGAACAGAATCCCGGCGTTCTGGAATTCCCGCACGGCCTCCGGGGTGCACGGCATGTTCGCGCCTTCGCCAACCGCCAGCACGCCGTTGGCGATCAGTGTGCGCGCGTCGTTACCGGTCAGCTCGTTTTGGGTGGCGCAAGGCATGGCAACATCGCACGGCACATCCCAGACGCTGCCGCCATTGGATTGATAAATGGCCGCGGCGCCGCGCATTTTGGCATAATCGGCGATGCGTCCACGACGAACTTCCTTGATTTCCTTCAGCAGGTCCAGATCAATACCTGCCTCGTCCACAACATAGCCGCTGGAATCCGAGCAGGCGACGACCTTGCCGCCCAGTTCCTCGATCTTTTCAATCGTATAGATGGCGACATTGCCCGAACCCGACACGACGGCCTTGCGGCCGGCCAGTTCCAGCTTGCGCGAACGCAGCATTTCAGCGACGAAATAGGTCGCGCCATAGCCGGTCGCCTCGCGGCGCACCTGCGAACCGCCCCAGGCCAGCCCCTTGCCGGTCAGAACGCCGGACTCATAGCGGTTGGTGATGCGCTTGTATTGCCCGAACATAAAACCGAGTTCGCGCTGGCCAACACCGATATCGCCGGCCGGAACGTCGGTATATTCACCAAGATGCCGGTAAAGTTCCGTCATGAAGGATTGGCAGAAGCGCATGATTTCGCCTTCGGAACGGCCCTTCGGGTCGAAATCCGATCCGCCCTTTCCGCCGCCGATCGGCAGACCCGTCAGCGCATTCTTGAATAATTGTTCGAAACCGAGGAACTTCACCGTTCCCAGCAACACGCTGGGATGAAAGCGCAAACCGCCCTTGTACGGCCCCAGCGCCGAGTTGAATTCGACCCGGAAACCGCGATTGATCTGCACTTCGCCCGTGTCGTCCACCCAGGGAACGCGGAAAATAATCTGCCGTTCCGGCTCGCAAATGCGCTCGATCAACGCGCCATCGGCGTATTCCGGTCGCTTGGCGATGACGGCGCCGAGGCTATCGAGCACCTCGCGCACAGCCTGATGGAACTCCGCCTCCGCGGGATTGCGCCGCAATACCTCGGCGTAGATGGGTTCCAGTTTTTCGTCGAGCACAGGCAAGATTCATCCTTCATTATTCAAATGGCAACATTCCTGTCCTTTAACCCGCCACAGGCCGGGCGCGGCCATCGGAAACCCTGGGCCAGGAAACCGGGAAAGGGCCGCTATACGCATCAAATGGCCGGCGTGAAACATCAAAAAGCAGCTTGAGCCCATGTTGCGACAGTGTGCCCGCCGGACACAGCGGGCGCTTCAGCCATCCTTTGCGATAATATTTTCAACAACGCCAAGCACATGCTGCGTCACATCGATAATGTCCAGGGCATGGCATTCCGCCAGGGTAAACCAGCCGAGATCCCCGAGTTCATGGCTGTCTTCCGGCTCGAACGACAGCAGCGCATCGGCATCCGCCATCAAAAAACGCGCATCGAACCGACGGACATGGCCGGCAGGTGTGATGGCACGGGCGATATAACGCAAAGGGGACAGATCGGGGCGATAGCCGCGCTCCATAAACGGCCGCCAGCCCCCCGGTGCGCGCGCCGGAGCAGCCTTGCGTCCGAGCACGAGCCCGGTTTCCTCAAACGTCTCCCGCACGGCAGCCATTGCCAGCGCCCGCGCCAGCCGCTCGCCATTTTGCCGGGCCAGTCGAGCAGTTTGCGCCAACGCTTCCGCTTCAGCATGCAGCAGTCCGGCGGCAGCCTCCGCGTGATAATCGGCGGGCTCAATCCGGCCACCAGGGAAAACCCATTTCCCCGGCATGAAGATATGGCCGCCAGCGCGGCGGCCCATCAAAATCCGCGCCGGCCCGCCAGACTCCCGACGTACGAGAACCAGGCTGGCTGCGTCGCGTGGAACAATTCTCCGGGGCAGATTCGTCGACATGGGTATCTCATGGGGGCAGATGCCGTTCCTGTGAAGCCCGGACGTCATAATGGGGATATAATGGGGATGTTTTCACATTCGGTTCATTGCCGCGCGGCGCGCAAAAGACTATGCGGCGAACAATGACTGTATATCTTCATGAAGGCGATTTGCCTGGCGATATTTTCGCCGCCGGACCTTTGGCTGTCGATACGGAAACCATGGGCCTCAATCCCCAGCGCGACCGTCTGTGCCTGGTGCAATTGTCCGATGGCGGCGGCGATGAACATCTGGTGCGCCTGTCCGGCGATTACTCCGCCCCGCATCTTCGCCGCGTGCTGGCGGACCCGGGCCGTCTGAAACTTTATCATTTCGCCCGCTTCGATCTGGCCGTCATCCGGTCTTACCTCCAGGTTGTGGCGGCGCCCGTCTATTGCACGAAAACCGCCAGCCGGCTGATCCGCACCTACACAGATCGGCACGGCCTGAAAGAGCTGGTACGCGAATTGCTGGGCGCGGAAATTTCCAAAGTACAGCAATCTTCGGATTGGGGAGCCGAAACCCTTTCGGATGCGCAGAAGGATTATGCCGCCTCCGATGTGCGTTATCTGCATCGGATGAAGCCAATTCTGGATGCACGGCTGGCACGCGAGGGCCGCACCGCGCTGGCTCAGGCGTGTTTTGATTTTCTTCCCTGGCGCGCGGAACTCGATCTCGCCGGCTGGCCGGAGATCGATATTTTCGCGCATGTCTAGGAACTTGCCCACCTGCCGGCATGATCGCGGGCATCAGTGACATGCCGATGAGTTCCACCGCAGCCAATGTACAGCGTGAAGCCCGCCGTCGGGCGATGCTGCCGGGCAGCCGCCGGGATCGCGCGGTAAAAATAGCGAAAACCATCTTTCCGGTGCTGGCGCTGCTGTTGTGCGCCGTGCTTGTCATCTTGCCGCTGTCGATCCAGCAGGAGTTCAGCTTTCTTCTGTCGAAAGACAGCGCCATGATGGCCGGCGAGCGCATGCAGATGCAGGAAGCCAGCTATCGGGGCGAAACGAGCGACGGTGAGCCCTTCGAAATTATGGCGCAATCGGGTGTGCAGAAAACCAGCAGCGTCCCGATTGTCGTGCTGACCGGCCTGTCCGCCAGCATCCTTCGCGCGGATGGCCCGGCGCGGGTTACGGCGCCTTCAGGCGAATTTCTGATCGACGAAAACCGCCTTCTGGTTAACGGTCCGGTGAAAGCTGAAAGCCAATCGGGTTACAGCCTCGATGGCGGCAAAATCCTCGTCGATATCAACGCGCGTCTGATCTCTTCGGATAGTCCCGTATCCGGGCTTATTCCGATGGGCGCATTCCGCGCCGACCGTTTCACCGGCGATGTCGATGGCCGCCGCGTGGTCCTGGAAGGCCGCGCGCACTTACGCATCACCCCGGAAAGGAGTCCGACATGATCAGCATCGCCCGGTCCGCCCTGGTTCCTGCCCTGCTGCTGGCGCTGCTGCCGGGCGCGCCCGCCCTGGCCCAATTGCCCGGAACATCGGCGCTGAAAGGTCTGGACACACAAGCGCCGATCGATGTCGATGCCGATCGGATCGAAGTGCTGGATCGGGAAAATCAGGCCATTTTTACCGGCAGTGTACGGGTTACGCAGGCGCGGATGACGCTCGAAGCCGGGCGAATCAAAGTTGTCTATACGCGGGGAGACACCGAAAATCCGGTTATTCGCCGGCTCGATGCGGATGGCAATGTGCGGTTGACCACACCGTCGGAACGGGCGACGGGGCGTTTTGGCATTTACGATGTGGAAAAACGGCTGATCACGGTGATAGGCAATGTCGTGCTGATTCGTGGCGAAACGCGGGTAGAAGGGGACCGGCTTACGATCGACCTCGCCAGCGGTCGCTCGCTGCTCGACGGACGGGGCAGCGCCACCGGCGAGGGTGGGCGCGTATCAGGACGCTTCGCGGTGCCGGACAGGAAATAGACCTACCCCTGCAGCAGGCAGCCTACCCCCACGCGCATCATCACGCTCATGGTCGCCGGATCGAGCCCGGCGGCCAGCGCGCGAATCGCCGTGTTGGTGTCGATGTCCCGCACTTCCGCGCGCGTGAGTTTCGCCACTTCTCCCAGATGCCGCAATTGATCGTCGGAAAGGTCGCGCGCCAGTGGCGCCGACATGCACCGCGCCGTGACTTGCGGGACTCCCGCATCCACCAGCGCCGAACGAATCCGCGCCTCCCGGTTGACGACGCAGCCGGCCAGCACCAGCGCAAGCGATAGAGCGGCGACGGGTGGCATCATCATCTGGCGCACGGAAACTTCTCCTTATCGTAACCCTGTCTGGCGTCGCGCCGTATTCGCCGGTATCGGCTGGCTCGCCGATGAACGACCTGCCCCCCGCCACGCATTTTCGCCCGCTGCACCTCAAGCTGATGATGGCCGGCTTGCGCACGGCGTGGAAATCGGGCGCACTGCCACCGCCGGATCTCGACGCCGACCGATTGCGCGCAATGGCCGAGCAGTCCACCGGACTGACCGACGACCCCGGCCGGGATTTTTTCGACCGGCAGTTGGCTGTATTGCTCGGAGCGCTGGAGCATGAAGCGCAACTGTCGCGGTTCGGTCGCCTGATCGCGCAGGGCTCATTGCTGAAAGTGATGCGAGAGCGGCTGCAATTCGCGCACATCCTGGCAGAGCATCCTGAAATAGACCGGCTGGATCTCGCGCCGCCGGTGGTGATCGTCGGCCCGATGCGATCGGGAACCACCCGGCTGCAACGGCTGCTGGCATGCGATCCCGGTTTCACCGCGTTGCGCCTTTATGAAGCGAGTTGCCCGGTGCCCTCTCCTGCTGCGCTGCGGGCGCGCGATACGGGCCGTCCGGACCCGCGCATTGCCGCCACCCGGCGAATCTTGTGGTTCCTGGCGTCGATCAATCCCGCCATCCAGCATGCACACCCCACCGGTCCGCTGGAGGTGGACGAAGAACTCGGCCTGCTGGAACAATCGCTAACCGGCGCCACGATCGAGGCGCAGCGCCGCGTACCGACATTTGCCCGCCATTGCGAACAACAGGACCAGACACCGGCTTACGTCCATATGTTACGCCTACTGAAATTGCGCACCTGGTTTACCCGCACCGACCCGGCGCAACCCTATATCCTGAAAACTCCGCAACATATGCAGGATCTGGCGGCGCTGCATGCCATTTTCCCGGATGCGCGGCTGATCTTCCTTCATCGCGATCCGGTTGAAACCGTGGCGTCAGGAGCAAGCCTCGTGTGGAATCAGATGGTGATTCAATCCGACACGGTCGATCCGCACTGGATCGGTGAAGAATGGCTGCACAAAACGGCCTGGCGCATGAAAATCACACGGCGGGTGCGGCAGCAGATTCCGGCACACCTCCAGATGGACGCAAGTTTCTCGGAAATGAACGCGGACTGGCGCGGAACGATGAAAAGAATTTACGCCTTCCTGGATCGCGAACTGACGCCGGAAATTTTAACCGCCATGAGCGCCTGGATGGCCAACTCCCATGAGAATCACGGTTTCCACCGGCATCGCTACCGGCTGGAGTCTTTCGGCCTGACTGAATCCGCCGTCCGCGCCCGGATTCCGGCATAAGCTTGCATCGGCCCCCGTTATTGGCATAAAGCACGAATCCGTTCAGGTATCCCCTGCGGGCGGTTAGCTCAGTTGGTAGAGCATCTCGTTTACACCGAGAGGGTCGGCGGTTCGAGCCCGTCACCGCCCACCATATAATTATTTGAAAATATTAGATAATATTTTAAGCCGATACTTTGAGCGGTCGGGTAAATTTGCCCGTGGAACCACCATGGAACCACCGGCGGCGGAATGCCCCCTCCATCATTATTCGAACCGGAATAGCCTTCCATGTCGGAGAAGCGCACTCGATACGTCGACGATTCGATGATCGGCCGTCGGGGGCGCAACCTGGCACGCCCCCGCGCTTGTCCGGGTTATATCGTGGCGGATGCTATGGTGTGCCAGAAGCCTACCTCAACGCCCCCATGGCGGCCCTTTGCAGCGATAGCCTTTGCGACATGGCCTAAAAGAATGGGAGCGCCGCTGTCGCGCATATCGGAAAGCACGGCCTCCGCTATGTGCCGGCCGGTAGCATTATCGGCCGCATAATCGCCCGTCTCAGGCACGCTCCACAGGTCGACCGTGCCATCGCGGTTCACAGCTGCACATGGTAGCGAGGCGAGCGGGTAAGATTTTTTGGTTTCCATTTAATTGTCCCTAATATTTGTTTCAACTGGACTCGGCGTCGTGCCAATGTAGGGAAATATCGTTCACGAATTGTGCACGAGTCAACGGAATTTATCATCACTTCTCACAATCAACATTTCCGTTATTACTCAACTTTAAGGTGATTTTTACTTGCTTCCGTTTGACGGAACTCCGGATCAATACTCCGGCGTACATGGAAGGCAGAATCAATAATCCGACGACGTGCCGACATTCGTTATAGCGGATGGCTGGTCGGGTCACAGGTCGCAGCCTAAACGCCCGCCGGGTGCCCGTGTTGGAGAGTGTTCGATCGGTCTCGGCTCGATGGGACGCTATGGAACGAATAAACGTCTGGCAGGACTATGGGCGGTTGTACCGGCTCTATGGCGGGAAGCCGGATTGTCGTTTCTATACAAAGGCATGGGTCCTTTTGGCGGTTTTAGCCTGGGGCGGGGGTCTCCGAGCCGCTGGAATCCAGCCATTTGAAAACGTGCTAAGGGGCATAGGTCGCCCCACGCAGTCCCAGATGATTTCTACCAGAGTTGAGGGAATTCGGAATTTACGCCTTCATGCGATGGCATTGAACGATATTTGTAATAATATACTGAGATATAGGAAAAATACTTTGTAACGAGTTTGCTTCTGACTGGACCGGTTTGGACCACCATCGTTCCAGTGAAAATAGGTCCCCAAATCAGATACCAAGGTCCTCTTTCGCGTTCCAAGCTCGCCTGCCTTCAAGCGTAAAGCAATCGACAGAACTGAAACGAGAATGCAGAGGCAGCCACGCAAACCTGACCTTTCCCAATATCGGACCGATGCTGGCGCTTAATCCACGGCGTCGTATATACGGACCAAGCGACGCATGGGATTCCGCGTCAACAGGGGGCTAGTCGAGTACGATGAAGTGGATTGAAGCGAACCATCTTGAGCAATGGGGCCGGACTAACGCCTCGGAAGCCCAACTCCCAGAGCTGGTAGCTGATCTCATATGCGCGACGACCGGCGGTATCAGTTCAATCCGCTTTCCCAGCCGAGGAAAAGGCCGCACCCGTGGGTTTGACGGCGTCCTCGAATGTCTGGAGGAATCGGTATACGTGCCGAACGGCAAGTCCGTCTGGGAGTTGAAGTCCTCGGCAAAGTACAAAGCTGCGGCCCAAGCCGACTTCTTCAAACGGACTGAGCAAACGGACCCAGAGGATCAAAAGCAGACAACGCTCATACTGGTGACACCTTTCACTTGGGACTCCTCCGACCGAAAGAAAACCCGTGAGGGCTGGATCGCCGAGAAGAAGAGCGAGGCACACTGGAAGAACGTCGCAATTATTGACGGCTCGATGCTTGAGCACTGGCTGCACATGGCGCCAGCAGTTGCGGCGCGGTGGGCACGCGAGCCCACCATCCGCGGTTTCTCGGTTCATGGCGTCCAGAGCACCGACGAATATTGGCAGCACTTTTCCGGCCGCTTCAATCCCCGCATCATCGAGGATCTGCTGACAACCGAGCGTGAAGCCATGGTCGAAAAGCTCCTGAAGGTCCTGATGGGGCCGCCGCAGCAGATCACCATCATGGGCGACGCCCCGGAGTTCGCCACGGCCTTCGCAGTTGCTGCTATCCGCAGCGCCAATGCGGATATTCGTCAATATATCGAATCCAGGACGCTGATAGTCGATACGATCGAAGCGGGGCGAGCACTGGTCGGCCAGAAGAATCTGGCCTTCCTGCTTCGAAACGAGGCCGCACAGTCCCCAGTGTCATTCGCCGAAGACGGTCCGACCGTTGTCCCCGTCGCCCGCCGGAATCCTGCAAACAATGGAATCCCGCTCATCCGCCAGACCGCGTTTGCCATCAAACAAGTGCTGATAAAGATGAATGTTGCCGAGGGCGAAGCGGAAACCCTTTCGCGTGGCTGCGGCGGAAGCCTGTCGGCCCTCCAGAGAATGAGACCGAGTGGTGCCTGCGACCTTCCCCCTTGGGAGGAAAAGAAGGAAACGTTGCTGCCCGCGGTCCTGGCGGGAGCCTGGGACCGTTCCAATTCGCTTGACAAGGAAATTGTCGCGGCCCTCGCGGGAACACCAACCTACAGCGCCTATGAAAGTCAAATACGCTCCTTCCTCAAAAAGGAGGATGCTCCGCTGCTTTTGGAGGAGAACATCTTCAAGGTCACAGCCCCAATCGATGCGTTCGTGCATGTAGGCACGCTAATTGGCGACGACAATCTGCAAAACCTCAAGGCGGTTTTGACCAGTGTGTTCAGCAAACTTGATCCAGAACCCGATCCGAATGATCTGTACCGAGCGCACGGTGCAAATAGGCACAGCGAATGGCTCCGAGACGGTCTTGCGACAACCTTGCTACTTATCGCAGCTTGGCAGAAAGAGGCGAGCCTTTCTCTCGCGACCGGCAGAGGTCAAGCGTTTGCCAACGAAGTAATCGGGGAACTTCCTGGTCTCGGTGCCGACCACCGGGTCCTGACTAGCCTAGAGAATGAATTGCCACTACTTGCGGAGGCTGCTCCCGGTCCTTTTCTGTGGGCCCTTGAGCGGATGCTCGAGGGCTCAGGGGCGGCGATCCGCCCGATCTTCGATGAGGTCGACGGACTAGCATTTCCGATTTCCAAGCACGCGGGCGTCCTATGGGCACTCGAAACGCTTGCGTGGGATCCAGAATGGTTCCGGAGGGTCTGCCTTGTTCTCGCGGGTCTTGCAGCGATCGATCCGGGTGGTCGCACGGCCAACCGGCCGATCGCCAGTCTTACCGATATCTTTCTATCCTGGATGCCTTGCACATACGTGTCGTCGGACGAGCGCTTCGCCGTGCTTGACGAAATTATCACCGACTATCCTGAGGTAGGCTGGGAACTCATCCTGAGGCTGTTGCCCGGACAGACCACTTCTAGTAGTGGCACTCATCGCCCGCGCGTGCGTGGCGCCGACTTCCCGTCCCAACCAGCCCTGACGCGAGGCGATGTGTGGGAAGCCGAGCGGGCGGTTAGCAATCGGGCGGTTGCGCTGGCGAATGGCGATGCCAGCAAGATGCAGCAGCTTCTCCGTCCGATGCTGGACTTCGCTGAGCCTGAGAGAAACACGGCGCTCGAGGCGCTGAACAGGACACTCGCTTCGGTTCAAACTTCCGAACGAACTACCCTGTGGCAAGCGCTGCAGAAGCAGATCGCTCGGCACAAGAGGTTCGCCTCCGCTAAGTGGGCCCTCGACGCCAAGACCCTCGCAGAATTTGAGGCGATCGCTGACGCGTACGAACCAAACGATCCGGTCCTTCTTGCCGCAGAACTCTTCACCTTTTGGGACGACGAGAGCGAGGCTGAGAAAATTCAGCAAGACCGCGTAGCAGCCGTTACGAATCTTGCCGATAGAAGCGGTCCTGACGCAGTGCGGGCACTTTTGCGTCGCGCCCAACAGCCACATCTAGTGCTAGGTTCCATCGCAGCAGCGAAATTCGATCCGTCGTTGCTTGAAGCCATGCTTAGAGGGGAGTTTGAGGAAAATCCGGACGATTTACGTGCCGGTAACTATTTCTCGATGCTGGGTCTCGCAGCGGGGGCCGATGCTGCCCTCAATGTCGCCGCTGATCTACTTCGATCAGGGAACGCCGCCTCTATCGCAAAGTTGATGCGTGTCTGGCCAACTGAGCCGGCAACATGGACTGCTGCGAAGTCGCTCGGTGACGAAGTGTATGAGCACTATTGGAGGGACTTCGAATCCCATCGCATCGATGGCAACAGGCGGGATCTATTGTCCGTCGTCATCCAGCTGATGCGACGCGGCCGCTCGCTTGTCGCGCTCGAGTCTTCTGTCGATCGCATTAAGGAGGTTCCGAGCTGCATCGTGCTTCGTATGCTCGATGAAATCGTTGGCGAACTTAATGCAGGCCAAAAACCTCGGGTGGGCGGCCTGCTAGGTTACGCATTAGAGAGAACTTTCAACTCGCTTGACCAGCGGAACCTTTCCGACATCGAGATCGGAAAGCGCGAATATGCGCTGCTGTCACTTCTCGATGGAGAACGCCGTCCGCTAAAATTGCACCATCTCATGGTCAACGATCCGGAAATGTTCCACCAGATTCTTCGGGATGTGTACCGCGCCGAAAGCGCGGTACACACGGAGAAGGAAGAGACGGACGAATCACGTGCTCAGTGGCGCCAAGCATACAGGCTCCTATCCGATCTCGCGACAGTCCCAGGCTTCACTGGCGACACGCCCGATCGGGATGCACTCGACACTTGGGTTGCTGCCGTACGAACTCTCGGCGAACAGAACGATCGCAAGGACGTTACCGACATCGTGGTCGGGAACGTCCTTGCACACGCACCCATCGACGACATCGATCAGATCTGGCCGCACCGGTTTATCCGCGACTTGTTGGAAAAGGAGAGTGGCAAGATTCCGCGAGGCATCGTGACTGAACGCGTCAACATGCGTGGCGTCACCGTTCGCGGGGTGTTCGATGGGGGAGACCAGGAACGCGAATTGGCGGCGAAATATCGTAAGGATGCTGGGGCTACTCAGCGCTGGCCAAAGACGTCAGAGATGTTGAGGAGAATTGCCAGCCGCTGGGACGAATATGCTAAAGAGTGGGACATCGACGCGAAGCAGCAACGGCTACGAAGCTGAACCTATACCGTTTTGGAGTTCGCATAATCCTCGTGCAATAACGCCGTTTCCTAACAGATGACTGCATTGCTCAATGTATCGAAAGAGCCGGAGGGTTCGGAACGGTCGGTGGGGCGGCACAACTATCTGTCGATTCTGTGGAACTGCATTTGCGACGGATGCGAGGGGTTGCGACTGACAGTCTGCCTCGGTCGTTACCCGACAAGAGAATTCATATCTGAAGTTTGGGCATCGTAGGCCGGGACAGGACAGGACATCCCTAAGGGATTTGTCCTGTCTGTCCCGGTCCGCCTACGGTTTTGCCAGCGGGACATGTCTCGCCTTGTCCCGGACATGTCCCGTTTTGTCCCAGTGTCCGCAATACCATCGAGTTCAGCGTCGAAAGCGTCGTCGCACGGCAAAACATAGTTCCCTCGGGTCTGAATATAGCCTCCCCGCGCAAGTGTGGTTATTGCGCGGTTCGTCGCCTTCCTTCGACTAGCCCGGGCGTCCGACGCGGAAACGCGGGGTCCGTCGATACACGCATGGCGCCATTCAGCTTCGGTTACATCGCGCCGCTCAAGCCCGCAAAGTTCGGTAAGAATTATCAGGGCCGCTTGCTCGCTTGCGCTCAGCTTCTGTCGCTTGGGCGCTGCGCCGTCCGCTTCGCACAAAACGGCAACGCTGATCTCGTCTCCGTCGTCGTCCTGCCCCAAACTCTCGGTCCCGATCGTAAACGCAAACTGCCTGTCGCATGGCCCGTTGCGATTCTTTCGCAGGTTGCCCCTGATAACGCCCTCTTCATCGCGCACCGCAAGTTGGAGAGTCACATCCAACGCGCCATTCAGCAGGCTATGACCCCGTGGTGTCGCTCCGGCGGTTTTCGTGTCGTGGTGTATGAGAACAACGGCCGCACCGTGCCGGGTCAATGAGCGCGCCACGTCGACAACCCTGCCCATGCCTTCGGCTGAGTTTTCTTCTAAACCGGGAAAACTTATTGCGAGCGTATCCAAAAAAATGAGGGCAGGTTTATGTTCGGCGACGGCTTCCCGTAATTCGGCAAGATCGGGACTGTCCTTTATCAAAAGATCGGACACGCCACCCACCAACAGAAAATCATTCGTTCCTGCCCCATATCGCCGTTCAAGCCCCGCAACCCGGCCGCGCATTCCGTGCGGATCTTCGGCCGCAACGTAAAACACCTTTCCCGGACGAGTCCGCATTCCGAATGCGGACTCCCCGCGTGCAATCCGATAGCCGATATAGGGCGCTATCAGCGACTTGCCGGCGCCTGGCGGGCCGAAAATGCAACCTACGTCCCGTGGTGCAATCAAGCCCTTCACGATATAGCCGCGCGGTTCCGCCGCCGCACATTCGGCGGGCGTAAGGAATGTGAGGCGCGACAGCCGGCGACAGGCCGGCTTGACTTCCTCCGGCACTTCATCGAATTTCGCATCGACATCAAAGCCGCTACCATACCCGTCGACCCATGCGGATGTACGGGGGCGAGTCCTCCGGGCGATACAATCGCGCCTTGACTAGCGTGCTGACAGGAATACCCGTCAGGTCGGCTACCTCTTTCACAGTAGCCAATCTTGAGTCGGTCATGTAATAAACCTCAGGGTTAACTCGCTGGCCCATTCCAGCGAGTTCCTGAGGGTGTAGCGCGATTCGGGTTATTGACTGCGTGGGTGAAAATCGGCTTTCAAATAACCGCCGCCCACAAGAATTGTCAGAATAAAACTATTCTATAGGTAAAATAGTTATAGCCTCCGCAACAGCATATAAATCATCTAGAACATCATTCTCCCATTTACAAAGAATGATCTCGTGCGGATCCCAATAATAGGGTTTTCGGCCATTACTGTTGCGCTTAGAATATCCGGTTTTTATGGTTTCAGGTTTCGGGGGCGCATCTCCCATATCTTTCTGATTATCATAGCCTGTATGTTTTAGGTATTTTCGACTTGATTTATAATTTTCAATTAGAATTGAGTAAACTTTATTGGCTCTATCTAGGAGGGTATATTTTGATACGTATTTGGAGTTAACGTAAGGCGTATCGCCATAGGCCTCATCCATAAGCCGATCTATTTCTTCTGCATTTCCTGTGGCAAATTCATTGCCTTCTATCTTTGGTTCAAATTTAGATGGAGGTACGAACTCAATATTTCCCAGTTTATGTTTTAGAACCATTCTCACGGCATATCGGCGTAATTTATCAATCTGTTTCCATTCAATAAGAGCGTGGTCTATTTTTATCTGTTCAGGAGTTTTGTTATTTGGGTCGGTTTTCCGCCATGCCCCATATTGCGCTTTTGATTGTCTGTGCGCCTCAATCCTCGATATGGATCGAGTGATTGAACGAAAAGCATTAGGTTGCTTTCGTTGGTATGGCTTAAACCGACCCCTGGAATGATTGACCCTTTGCTTTTCGGCGTCATTCTCGGATGCAATTGGTGGCTGTACTGGCGCCGATTCAAACGGGCTGTGGTTGTCCGGGCCATATTTGTGCAAGCACCACGAAGCAAACCGCCGCCACCCGTCGGCCGTATGATCGAACTGCCTTATTTTTAGCAACGCTTTTAGGCGCTCGCCTATATCGCGCTCATATTTGTAGCGTTGGTACAGGGCTTCCGTAGCGCCGGATGAGGTCACTAAGGTTTCGTTCGCATCCCGGTCCAGGTTCACTCCTCCCAGGATTTTTTGCCAGTCGATTTTTTTGCTTGTCGCTTGCACCCGCAATCCATCCCAATCGGGATGTTTGGACCAGTGTTCCCACTGGGGATACTTTTCGGACAATCGCCGCCGCGTATCACTGTCGGATTCCGGATTTATCCAAGTGCGATATTCGTTCTGAAGGTCTTCCCACGCCTGCTCTCGATATTCTTCGCATTCCACCCAACGCGTCCAATCGGGATGTTCCAATGGGTCTCTGAATCCTGGTGCCTTCAAGCCTTCAGCTTCACTTTCATAGCGGACCAGAAAACTTCCTGATTTCTCTGAGAAACTTATTTCCTCAATATAAAATTTGCTCTTTGCCACATCGGGCTTTCCGTCACTCATGCGGCTTCCCCTTTACGGATCGGAACGACATTATTGCCGGTATTGCTGGCCAAGGCAGCGGCGATCGTATTGGATATGGCGTCGGTCGCCCGTCGCAACGGATCGGCGTCCAAATGGGCATAGCGGGCCGTTGTGGCGGCGTTTGCATGCCCCAATAGCTTACCGATGATTGGCAGGCCAAGTCCCGCGCCCGCGCCAACACTTGCAAAGCTATGGCGAAGGTCGTGCAACCGCACGCCTTCAAGTTTGGCGTGCGCCTGCACCCGTGCCCATGGCTTCTTCAGATCGGCGCGCGGCTTATCCTCCAGCCGGGGAAAAACGTTCCCTTCACCCTGCACCTGCCTTGCAGTGCCCGGAATCACATAGTCGCCTATCTTGGGGAGTCCGTTGAGAACGTCCATTGCAGGCGCTCCCAAAACGATTGTTTTCTGTCCCGTCTTGCTATCCGGCAGAATGAGAAGCCCCCGGCTGGCGTCGTAATATTCCCACTTCAGATGCAGGATCTCACGCAACCGGGCACCCGTGAACAGGAGAAGCCGCAACCCAACCCGTCATTCCGCCGCGCAAAAACCGCAAGATCCAGTATGATTACGACCGTGCGATCTACAAGCAGCGCAACGTCGTTGAGCGGATGTTCTGCCGCTTTAAAGACTGGCGCCGCATCGCCACCCGCTTCGATCGCAACGTCAAAAACTTCATGAGTGCCATCAGCATCGCCGCAGCCGTCATCTGGTGGCTGTAGTGAGGCCGGACCCTGGTCCCGGCGGGAACTCCCGAATCCGCGGTCGCCATCTCACGCTGCATGTCGGCGCACACTGCTACGTGTCACGCTCCCGGAAAGAGCACCAGTCACTTGTTCAGGAATAACGCGCTGGTACAGAATGTCCGGTACCCACAGAACCAAAAGGGGATTTCGACGATGTTTGAACTTGGCGGAAAGCGTATCCTGGTTACGGGCGCGTCCAGCGGGCTTGGGCGGCATTTCAGCCTGACATTGGCGCGGGCGGGGGCGGAAGTGGTTGCGGCGGCGCGGCGGGAGGCAGCGCTTGAGGATCTGGTGCGGAAGATTACAGCGGGTGGCGGAAAGGCGCGCGCCGTGCGTCTGGACGTGACGGACGCCGTTTCCATTGCGGCCGCTTTCGATGCGTGCGGCGATCTGGACGTGCTGGTGAACAATGCAGGCGTCACCAATACCAGGCCGTTGCTCGATCAGACTGAAGCGGACTTCTCCGGCATTATCGATACCAATCTCAAGGGGACGTTCCTCGTCGCCACCGAAGCTGCGCGCCGCATGCGGGATCGGGGCGCAGCCGGGTCTATCATCAACATCGCGTCGATTCTCGGCCTGCGGCAAGGCGGACAGGTTACGCCCTATGCGATTTCCAAGGCCGGCGTCGTCCAGATGACCAAACAAATGGCGCTGGAACTGGCGCGCTGCAACATCCGGGTTAACGCGCTGGCCCCCGGGTATATTGAAACCGGACTGAATGAGGCGTTTTTCGCCAGCGATGCCGGCCAGGCGTTGATCCGGCGGATCCCGCAGCGCCGCCTTGGCACGCCGAACGATCTGGACGGGCCGCTGATCCTGTTGGCATCGGACGCCTCCCTCTATATGACGGGTTCCGTGATCGCCGTCGATGGCGGCCATCTGGTGGGGACATTATGAGGGGAACGGTTGAAATGAGCGGGATGAACGCCGACGCCAACGTGGGCACCACGGCCGTCCGCGAGGGCTTTGCCTTCGACGAGCAAGCGCTGGCGGCATGGATGCAGACGCATGTTACGGGGTTCTCCGGGCCAATCTCCGTTACGCAGTTCAAGGGTGGCCAGTCCAATCCGACCTACAGGCTGGAAACACCTGGCAAAACCTATGTGCTCCGCCGCAAGCCCTCTGGCGAGCTGCTCAAGGGCGCACATGCGATCGAACGGGAAGCAAAAGTGCTCGTCGGGCTGGAAAAAGCCGGTTTTCCGGTGGCGCATGTTTATGGCCTTTGTACCGATGACAATGTCATCGGCACCTGGTTTTATATCATGGACATGGTGGAAGGTCGCATTTTCTGGGATGCGACCGTTCCTGGTGTTACCAACACAGAGCGCGCAGCGATTTTCGATGCAATGAACGCCACGATGGCGCAACTGCATATGGTCGATTACGTCGGGGTCGGCCTCGGCGACTATGGTCGCCCCGGAAATTATTTCGAACGGCAGATCGGTCGCTGGTCGAAACAATATCTGGAAGATACGGATGCCGGGCGGGATCCCAATATGGATCGGCTCATCGAATGGCTGCCGGCCAATATTCCGGCGAACGATGATGCAACGAGCATCATTCATGGTGATTTCCGTATCGATAATATGATCTTCCACCCCACTGAGCCGAAGGTGCTCGCCGTGCTCGACTGGGAGCTTTCGACGCTTGGGCACCCGGGTGCGGATTTTGCCTATAATGCGATGATGTATCGCATGCCGCCCCATATCGTCGCTGGCCTTGCCGGGGCGGACATTGCGGCGCTGGGCATCCCGACCGAAGAGGAATATGTCGCCGCCTATTGCAGGCGCACCGGGCAGGTCGGCATGCCGGGCTATGATTTCTACATCGCTTTCAATTTCTTCCGCATTGCCGCCATTTTCCACGGTATCAAGGGACGGGTCATTCGCGGCACCGCATCATCCGCCCAGGCGAAAGAACGGGTTGCCGTTCTGCCGGAACTGATGGCTCTGGCGTGGGCGCAGGCCGAACGGGCGATGCGTTAGTCGCTCAGCGGTGGGCGTCCCCCATGTCGCGGATGGCGGCGACTTTGGCTTCGAATGGTTGCCAGTCGTCGCTTTCCGCTATGGGAGACCAGATGGCTTCGACATCCTCTATCAGCATCGTAACCGGCGCGCCCCTTTGCCAATAAGAATGATTCAGCGCATCAGGCATGGCGACAAAACCGGCAATTTTTTCCACGAACGGGCCGAAGGCCGGATGGGCATTATCTGGCACGCGGCCCCCGCGAAACTGATACCAGGCCAGATCCGGCTGGATGCCACTTTCGCGTAGCCCCACCTCAAACGCACGGATCAGCGCGGCTTCGCTGCTTTCTTCCCCCCGCACAAGCCCCAGTCGCCACATGACCTGCCGTCGATAATATTCGGAAATCCGTTGTGGCAATGGTTCCAGCGCCGGAATCAAGGCTTCCACCGGCGTTGCCTGGGCAAGGGCTCCCGCCAGTTGCCCCAGATTCCACTGCAAGGCTTCCGCCTGGCGGCCAAAGGCGTACAGGCCAAGGGTGTCGAAGTAGGCAGCCGTAAATGCGGGGTCAAAGCGCGGCAGGAACCTCCAGGGCCCGTAGTCGAAACTTTCAGAGGTGAGTGAAATATTATCGGTATTGAGCACGCCATGGACAAAGCCCGCCGCATGCCATTCGCTGACCAGCCGCGCTGCACCTTCCACCGCGTGCGCCAGCAGTTGCACTTCCGGCTCCGCTCCCGGCTGCTGCCCCAACAGATGCGTCAGGACATAGCGGGTTAATTTGCGGATATTGTCCGTCTGACCGAGCGTGGCCAGCCGCTGGAAGGTGCCGTAGCGGATATGTCCATGGGACAGGCGCACCAGCACCGATGATCTCGTCGGCGATGGCTCATCACCGCGTTCCAGCGCCTCACCCGTTTCGATCAGCGAAAAGCTGCGCGAGGTGGTGACGCCGAGGGCTTCCAGCATCTCGGTTGCGAGAATTTCACGCATCCCGCCTTTCAGCGTCAGCCGCCCGTCGCCAAAGCGCGACCAGGGCGTTTGCCCCGAACCCTTGGTGCCGAGATCGAGCAACCGGCCCACATCATCCTGCATCTGGGCAAACAGAAACCCGCGGCCGTCACCGAGATCGGGATTATAGCTGCGGAACTGATGACCATGGTAGCGCAGCGCCAGCGGTTGTTCGAGGCTGCCGGGAAGTGGTGTGAAACGGCCGAAATGGTCGATCCACTCCGCATTGGTCAATGTGTCGAGCCCGACTGTGCTGGCTGCGCGATCATTGCGGAATCGCAAAAGATGTTGCGGAAATTGTGCCGGGGCGACGACGTCATAGAAATCGTCGCCAAGCTCCAGAATCGCCTGGCGCGGCTGAAAGCGGGAGGAAATACTCACCTGTGCATCATCGCCGGATTGAGCGCCAATTGCTACCCGCCTGATTTACGCCGGATAGCGCCGCAGCAATCCCGCCAGCTTGCCCTGCACCTTCACTTGCGAGGCATGGTAGATTTGCGGTTCGAACGTCGCATTCGCCGGGTCAAGGCGGATCTTGCCCTTCTGCCGGTGCAGATATTTCAGGGTAGCCTCATGATCGTCGATCAGCGCGACGACGATTTCGCCGTCCCGCGCCTCTTCAGCTTTCCGAATCAGCGCCAGATCGCCGTCGAATATCCCGGCCTCCACCATGGAATCCCCACTCACCTGCAACGCATAATGTTCGCCCGGTCCGAGCAGCGCCGCCGGGACGGTCAGTTGTTCCTGATGCTCGATGGCCTCGATCGGCAGACCGGCCGCGATGCGTCCGACGAACGGCACTGTCTGCACCGGCGCTTCGCTTCGGGCGACGCGAGCGGCTGTAATGGGTGTAACATTCGTGGCTTCCCGACCACCCTGCACATCATCGGGCAGGCGGATGACTTCCAGCGCCCGGGCACGGTTTGGCAAACGCCGCAAAAACTGCCGTTCTTCCAGCGCGCTGATCAGGCGATGTACGCCCGATTTCGATTTGAGGTCGAGCGCGTCCTTCATTTCCTCGAACGATGGAGAAATACCCGTTTCCGCCAGCCGTTCGCTGATGAACAGCAGCAGTTCATGTTGCTTGCGCGTCAGCATATAACCTCCACCCGGAACATGGGGGGAACATTAGGCGAACCTGTTGGAACAGGTCAAGCGTTTCTGCTTATTTTCCGGTCAATAATTGCCTGGTTGCTGCTGCCACATCTTCCTGACGCATCAGGGATTCGCCGACCAGGAAGCTGGTGACCCCACATTCCCGCAAATCCTCCAGATCCGCGTGGGTCGAAAGCCCCGATTCGGCGATCACCAGGCGATTGGCCGGAACCAGTTCCGCCATCCGCGCGCTGACGCCGATATCCACCGTCATCGTCTTGAGATTGCGGTTGTTCACCCCGATCAACGAACTGGCCAGTTTCAGCGCCCGCGCCAGCTCGTCCTCGTCGTGCACTTCGATCAGCACATCCATGCCGAGTTCGGCGGCGCGCGCCTCGCATGCGTGCAATTCTTCATCTGAAAGGGCTGCCACGATCAGGAGGATGGCGTCGGCCCCCAGCGACCGCGCCTCATCGACCTGATAGAGATCGAGGATGAAATCCTTGCGCAGCGCGGGCAGCGACACCGCCCCTCGCGCCTCGGCCAGATAGGCGTCCTTGCCCTGAAAGAACGGCTCATCCGTCAACACGGAAAGGCAGGTGGCGCCTGCCGATTCATAGGCTCGCGCCAGTTCCGCCGGGTAGAAATCCTCGCGGATCAGCCCCCTGGACGGGCTGGCCTTTTTGATTTCCGCAATCAGACCAAAACGTGCGGAGGCGCGCGCCTCCAGCAGCGCGCGCGCGAAGCCGCGCGTCGGCCCCGCCGCATCGAGGTCGAGACTTTCGCGGGGTTTGACGACCTTGCGCGCTTCGACATGCGCGCGCTTGGTTTCGAGGATGGATGTCAGACGATCGGCCATAATGTCGCTTCCCTAACGAAAGGCGATAAAGCGGGCGAGGCGGTCTTCTGCCGCGCCGCTGGCCAGTTGATCGGCGGCGATGCGCGCGCCGGTCGCCATATCCGGGGCAGCACCGGCAACGAGCAGCGCCGCCGCGGAATTGGCCACCACAATATCATGATAGGCGCGCAACGTCGCCGTATCGCGCTTGCCGGCGAACAGCGCGCGGAGGACTTCCGCATTCTGTTCTGGCGGGCCGCCACGCAAGGATTCCAGTGGATGTGGGCCAAGCCCGAGTGCCGCCGGGTCGAACAGCGATTCGCTGATCCCGCCACCGGCAAGGCGGACGATATTGCTGCTGTCGTGTACGGCCACTTCGTCCAGCCCGGAACCGTGCGCCAGCAGCACATCGTCAGAGCCAAGCGTACGGGCGGCTTCCGCCATCGGCACCAGCCAGTGGCGGGCGAACACGCCGATCATCTGACGGCGGACTGCAGCGGGATTCGCCAGCGGCCCCAGCAGATTGAAGATCGTGCGGCGGCCAATGCGGCGCCGCACGCCGGCAACCTTCGCCATCGCCGGATGGTGCCGCTGCGCGTGCAGAAAAGCGATGCCAACTTCCGCGAAGGACGCCTCGATCCGGTCAATTGGCAGATCTCCTTGCCAGCCGAGCGACGACAAGATGTCCGCCACGCCCGATTGCGAGGATGCGGCGCGGTTGCCATGGCGCGCGACGGGGACGCCGGCGGCAGCCACCACAAAGCCGACGGCAGTGGAAATATTAAGCGTGTTGGCCATATCGCCGCCCGTGCCGCAGACATCGATTGCGCCTTCGGGAGCGGATACGCGCAGCATCACATCGCGCATCGCGGCGGCGCCTGCCGCCAGCTCGGCAGCGGTTTCACCACGTTCGGCAAGCCCGATCAGGAAGGCGGCGATGGCGTCGTCCTCGATGCGGCCCGACAGGATCAGTGCAAAGGCGTCCGCCGCCGTCGCCTGGTCGAGCGGTTGCGCCGGGTCGGGGAGAGAAAAAGTCGTCACGGCGCTCATGCCGTCAGCCCTTCCGGCGAACGATGGGCGATGCCTGCCATGTCGAGGAAGTTTGCCAGCAATTGATGGCCATATTCGGTGGCGATGCTTTCGGGGTGGAACTGCACACCGACTATCGGCAACTCCCGGTGCGCCAGACCCATGATGATGTCATCATCGGTGGTGGCGGTGATTTTGAGGACGGGTGGCAAAGTGGCGCGGTCCACGATCAGGCTGTGATAGCGGGTGGCCGTGAACGGGCTGGGAATATGCGCGAACAGATCGACGGCATCATGGCGTACCGCCGAGGTCTTGCCATGCATCTGGCTGGGCGCACGCACGATGCGCGCGCCGAAAGCCTGGCCAATGGCCTGATGGCCGAGGCATACCCCTAATAACGGCAGGCGGCGTTCGGCGGCCGCTACAATCAGATCGAGACAGATTCCGGCATCATCCGGCGTGCGCGGGCCAGGGGATAGCAAGATCGCCTTCGGGTTGAGCGCCAGCGCTGCATCCACCCTCAGTACGTCATTGCGGCGCACTTCCACTTCCGCCCCGAGTTCCAGCAAATAATGGACGAGGTTGAAGGTAAAACTGTCGTAATTGTCGATGACAAGGATCATGCGACGCATTGCTCCCGCGCGCGGGCAATGGCAAGAAAATCTTTGGCCTTCAGGCTGGCTCCGCCCACCAGCGCCCCGTGCACATTGGGGACAGACAGCAATTCAGCAGCGTTATCAGGTTTCACCGAACCGCCATACAGGATCACCGTGCCATTGCCCACTGCCGCCGCGATGCTGGCATGGACTTCTGCTACCTGCTCAACGGTGGGGGTACGACCGGTGCCGATCGCCCAGACCGGCTCATAGGCGACAACCACATTTTCCGGCGATGCATTGACGGGCAGCGATCCCTTCAGTTGCCGCGCGACGATATCCAGCGTCTGCCCGGCATCCCGTTGCGCCAGTGTTTCACCGACGCAGACGATCGCAACGAGCCCGGCGCGCAACGCCGCCACGGCCTTTGCCTGCACGATGGCATCCGTTTCGCCATGATCTGCCCGGCGCTCGCTATGACCGACGATGACATGGCTGGCGCCGAGATCGGCCAGCATCTCCGCTGAAACGTCGCCCGTATGCGCGCCATGGGCCCGGGCGTGGCAATCCTGTCCGCCGATTTTAACATGCGTGCCGCGCGCCTTCTGCGCGAAAGCCGAGACAAGCGTGAACGGCGGGCACAGCAACAACTCACCGGCAGGCGGAGGCGCTGCAATCAGGGAGTCCAGTTCGGCGATGCTCGCGGCCAGACCGTTCATCTTCCAGTTGCCTGCAATCAATTGGTTCGGCATGGTCGGGCATGGCTCCTGTTGTTCAGCGGGTGGAAAGCCACCCCTGTAGACAGGAGAAGGAACAAACGGCAACCCTCGGAGCATCGAACACCCTATGTACCGCTCCCGCGCCATGCTGGCGATCTGTGCGGCGCTGATCTTGTGCATGACCCAGATTCTGGCGGCGCCCGCGGCTGCGTTCAGCATCTTGCGCGACGCCGAAACCGAAGCTTTCCTGCGCGAAATTGGCGAACCGCTGATGAAAGCAGCGAAGCTGGACCCGGATTCCGTACATATCATGCTGGTAAACGATCCGGAGATCAACGCCTTCGCGGGCGGCGGCCAGAATGTGTTTTTCAACTCGGGCCTGTTGATTCGCGCTGACGATCTGCTGGAGTTGCAGGGCGTCATGGCTCACGAACTCGGTCACGTCGCCGCCGGGCATAATGTGCGTTTTGGCGAGGGTGCGGGGCCTGCCACCAACATTTCGCTGTTATCGCTCGCGCTGGCCGGCGCCCTGATGGCCATGGGTGGCGCTGACGCGGGTATGGCGGTGATGATGGCCGGCCAGCAGGCGGCAACCGGAAAGTTTCTCGCCTTCACCCGGGACCAGGAAAGCCGCACCGACCAGGCGGGCGCCCAATTCTTGCAGGGAGCCGGGGTTGACGGCTCCGGCATGATCGAATTTTTCCGCAAATTGCAAGGGGATGAATATCGCCTCGCGATCAAGCAGGACAACGCCTATAACCGCACCCACCCGCTGAACCGCGAACGGATCGCAGCACTTGAGGACGTGGTGGAGCGCTCGCCCTGGTACGGCAAGGGTGCAGACCCGGCCTTGCAGGCGCGCTATCAGCGGATTCGCGGCAAGCTGATCGGCTATTTGTCCGACCCGAACGATACGATGCGCGCCTACCCGGAAAGTGACACATCCGAGGCTGCCCGCTACGCCCGCGCCTACGCGTGGCACAAAAGCGCGCACCAGGAGAAGGCGCTGGCTGAGGTGGAGGCCATGCTGCAGCGTCTGCCGAAAGACCCTTATGTGCTCGAGCTGAAAGGACAAATCCTGCTTGAATCCGGCCGGGTGGGCGATGCGATTGCACCACTGCGTCAGGCGACCGCGCTGGCAGGCGGCGAGCCGTTGATTGCATCGATGCTGGGCCATGCGCTGGTGCAACAGGGCGAACGCGATGGCGACCAGGAAAAATTCGCCGAGGCTGAAACCGTCTTGCGCCGGGCGCTGGCGAAAGATCGCGATAATCCCTTCGCCTGGCTGCAACTGGGCACCATTTACGAACGGCAGGGCGATACGCCTCGTGCGGCGCTGGCGACGGCGGAACGCCTGCAACTAACGCGCGGCGACCCCCGCGCCGTGCTTCGGTCGGCGCAAATAGCCGGGAACGGATTGCCCAAAAATACGCCGGAGTGGTTGCGCGCGCAGGATATAGCGTTGATAGCGCACGACCAGGCCCAGCAGATGAAGAAGCGCAGATGACCTCTGAAAATAACCCCGACACCGCGAAGCCCCGACGCCGTCCGCCATGGCTGATGCCATTGCTGTGCCTGGTGGCGGGGGTAGCGGGAGCGACGGGGGCGATCTGGCTGTCGCCGCGTCCGGATGGGTCGGCCGGAGAGAGGGCGGTCATGCAGAAGGCCGTGGAGGAAGCCATATTGGCCAATCCGCAAATCATTCCGGACGCGATCACCCGACTGCAAGAGATGGAGGTAGAAAAGCTGCTGGCGTCCAACCGGGAGGCGATTGAAACACCTTTTGCCGGTGCATGGGCCGGAGCCGGGGATGGCGACGTCGTGCTCGTCGAGTTTTTCGACTATAATTGCCCCTTCTGCCGACGGTCCGCCGCAGATGTGGCGCGCCTTCTGGAGGAAGACCCGAAGCTGAAGGTCGTATTCCGCGATTTTCCGGTGCTTGGGCCGGATAGCGAGCGATTTGCGCGCGCAAGTTTGTCCGCCGCGCAGCAGGGACAGAAACAGTTTCTGCAATTCTACCGCAGCGTATTCGAGGCACAGGGACCGCTCGATCAGAAACGGCTGATCCAAAGTGTACGTCAGGCGGATATGAACGAAAGCAAGGTGGCAGCGAGCCTCGAGTCGCGCGAGCTGGGCGCGGAAATTGACCGCAATCTGTCGATGGGCCGCGCCTTGGGGCTGACGGGAACGCCAAGCTATATTGTCGGCAACAAGATTTTATCCGGTGCGGTGGGTTATGACGCGCTGAAACAGGCCATTGCCGGGGCGCGAGCGCAATAGCCAACAGGCCGGCTGTCCTACAGCCAGGATTTTTATTACCAATATGGTTCCTTTTGAAAGGAACTTTTGGTGTCTCTGCTCCTTATCCGACGTCTTTTGCCGTGGCTGAGACGCTGGTGGCCGCCCGCCGTCGGACTCCTTCTGCTGGCTTTATTGTGGTGGCGGATAGCCGTCGCAATCGACGACGCCCATGAGCGCGGCGGGATGGCGGAGCGTAGCCGCTGGCAACAAGCCGCGGCCCGCGCCGCTGAAGACGCGACGAGGATTGCCGCCGCACGTCAGGAGAATGCCGACCGGGCCGATGTGCTGGCGGCGCAGAAAATCGAACAACTGAATGCCGTGGAGGGGGATTATGTCGAGAAGGTCCGCATTCTTTACCGGGACCGTGTGGATGCTGGGTGCATCGATGCTGACGGCATGCGCCTCGTCCGCGCCGCCGATGCCGCTCGTGCGGCTGCCGCAACCGCCGGCGGCGGGGCTGGTTTCCTGCCGCAAGCCGGAACTGGCGGACAGCCTGCCCGCCAGTGAGGCGGTCATCGCACTGATCCGGCATCGTGCCGCGATCGACGCATGCGAAACGCGACGCCAGGCGCTGGTCAGCGCCTGGCCACGTTAGCCTTACTCGATGTCCGGGCCGATATTCTGGTTGCGCGGCGGCGCGGCGGCGGTCAACCGCAGCGCTTCAGCGGATTGCGCCAGCGAGCCGACTTCATCGGCCACATCATCATCGTCGATATGCACTTTTTGCAGATCACTGATGAGCTTTTCCGCGAGCGCTTCGGGCTTGACCGTCTTTTCGGCAATTTCCCGCAGCGCGACCACGGGGTTTTTGTCCCGGTCGCGGTCGACGGTCAGTTCCGCGCCGCCGGAAATCTGCCGGGCGCGCTGCCCTGCCAGCAACACCAGCTCGAAGCGGTTCGGAACGATCTCGATACAATCTTCGACGGTGACGCGTGCCATCCGGGCCTCATCCATGAATACGGGAAAGCTGGCTCGCTAGCCGGATGGGCAGGGAAAGTCAAGTTTTCCTGTCTTGACGCAGAGCCGCCCCGTGGCTAGACACCCCGCTTCGCATTGGCCCCGCACGCCCGGTGAAGCGGTGGCCCGGTTTCAGGCAAATGCTGATATCCGCGCGGTTCCGGGCTGGCCATGGCTTTCCGGTCGTGGCGCGCCCTCAGCAATGTCGCTCAGGGCCAGCGATAAGGTAATGATTGATGTCGAAGCGCACCAGTTCCAAATACAAGCTTGATCGCCGTCTGGGCGAAAATATCTGGGGTCGCCCCAAATCTCCGGTCAATCGCCGTGAATATGGTCCGGGTCAGCATGGCCAGCGCCGCAAGAGCAAGATCAGCGACTTTGGCCTGCAATTGCGCGCCAAGCAGAAGCTGAAGGGCTATTATGGCGATGTTACGGAACGGCAATTCCGTCGCGTTTATGCCGAAGCCGTCCGCCTGAAGGGCGATACATCGCAAAATCTGATCGGCTTGCTGGAACGCCGTCTCGGCATTCTGGTTTATCGCGCCAAGTTCGCGCCGACGGTGTTCGCCGCCCGCCAGCTGGTGAACCACGGCCATGTGCTGGTGAACGGTCGTCGGTGCAACATCGTTTCGGCCCAGGTAAAGCCGGGCGACGTGATCGAACTTTCCCCCAGGGCGCGCGAAATGGCGCTGGTGCTGGAAGCCAGCAGCTCTTCCGAGCGCGATGTGCCGGAATATGTGCAGGTCGACGGGCTGAAGGCCACCTATGTGCGGGTGCCGAGCCTGGACGAAGTTCCCTATCCGGTGAAGATGGAGCCGAACCTCGTCGTCGAGTTCTACAGCCGTTAATTTTGATTTCTCCGGCGGTTGCGGGCGCAAGGCCCGGAACCGCCGGAGAAACTATCCCTGCCTTACCCCCGAAAAACTGCTTCCTTTTCCATCGCTTCCCCCCATATTAAACGTCTATGTTGCGGCAATATGAGCTGGTTGAGCGGGTCAAGGCTTATGATCCCGACGCGGATGAGGATCTGCTGAATCGCGCCTATGTGTTTTCGATGAAGGCGCATGGCAGCCAGTTGCGCGCGTCGGGCGACCCCTATTTTTCCCATCCTATCGAAGTCGCAGGCATATTGACCGAGCTAAATCTCGACGATGAGACCATCGTGACCGGGATTTTGCACGATACGATTGAAGACACGGTGGCGACGCCGGAAGATATTCAGCGGCTGTTCGGCGATAATGTCGCGCGGCTGGTGGACGGGGTCACGAAATTATCCCGCATCGAAGCGCAGGGCGAAAGCGAACGCGCGGCGGAAAATCTCCGGCGTTTCGTGCTGGCGATGTCGGATGATATTCGTGTGCTGCTGGTGAAGCTGGCGGACCGTCTGCATAATATGCGGACGCTGAAATATCTGAAAAAGCCGGAAAAACGCCGTCGCATCGCCCGCGAAACGATGGATATATATGCGCCATTGGCCGAGCGCATCGGCATGTATGGCTTCATGGACGAGTTAAAGGAACTGTCCTTCGCCGAACTGGAGCCGGAAGCCTATGAATCCATCACCAAGCGTCTGGAGGCCTTGCGCGCCGACGGGGGCGACACGGTAAAACGCATTGAAAGCGGCATCCGGCACACGCTGGAATCCGCAGGCGTCCTTGTGGATGATGTGCGCGGTCGCGAAAAGCGCCCGTGGTCGATCTTCCGCAAGATGCAGGAGCGGCATGTCAGCTTCGAGCAATTATCCGATGTGATGGCGTTTCGCGTCGTCACCCGGTCGCCGGAAGATTGTTACCGGGCACTGGGTGCGATCCACCGGCGCTGGCCGATGGTGCCGGGCCGGTTCAAGGACTATATTTCGACTCCCAAACGCAACGGCTATCGCTCGCTGCATACGACCGTTCTCGACCGCAACCGCCTGCGCATCGAGGTCCAGATTCGCGATGCCGACATGCACGAAGAAGCGGAACTGGGAATGGCGGCGCACTGGGCCTACAAGCAGAAGATAGACAAAGGGTCGTTGAGCTATCCATGGCTCAACGATCTGATCGAGATCATTGATAACGCGCAAAGTCCGGAAGAAGTCCTGGAACACACGCGCATGGCGATGTTTCAGGATCGACTCTTTTGCTTTACACCGAAAGGGGAATTGATCCAGTTACCGTTGGGCGCAACTCCCGTTGATTTTGCCTATGCCGTTCACACAACTCTGGGCGACACTTGCGTCGGTGCGCGGGTGAATGGCAAGGTGGTGCCGTTACGCACACGTCTGGCCAATGGCGATCAGGTAGAAGTATTGCGCTCGTCGGCGCAGACACCCGATCCGGCGTGGGAGTATTTTGTTGTGACCGCCAAGGCGCGCGCCGCGGTCCGCCGCTATCAGCGCCAGCGCGAGCGGGAGGCGCTGCTGAAAACGGGGGATGCGCTGTTCCACGACATCGTCCGACGTCTGAAAATCGAGCTTGGCCCCGCCGCACTTGACGCCGCGCTGGCGCGGCTTGCGCTGCCCGATCTCGATGCCATTTATATTGCGCTCGCACACCAGACGATTACCGATACGCAATTGATGGAAGCGCTGCTTCCCGGCAGTTCGGCCAAACGCCGGTCTCGCCGCCCCACCCGCACGGCAAAGGCCGAAAATGCGATTGTGGTGGATGATCCGCATGCCGGCGGCGGCCTGGAAATGTCGGGCTGCTGCATGCCCATTCCCGGCGACCGGATCGTCGGTCTGAAACAGCCGGGCAAGGGGATACTGGTGCACCGGATCGATTGTCCGGCGCTGGCGGATGCCGAAGACGCCGAATGGGTCGATCTGAAATGGGCGAAGGATGTTGGCTCCGGCACGGCGCGAATCGACATGATCGTAAAAAATGAGCCGGGCGCACTGGCGCAGGCGACCGCGCTGCTGGCGCAGCAGGGCATCAATATCGTCAATCTGAAATTGAAAGAGCGGGATCGGGCGCATCATCATTTCGTCATGGATGTCGAGGTCGAGGATCTGAAACATTTGAGCGAGATGGTGGGCGGTTTGCGGGCACTGTCGCTGATGGTGTCCGCCCGGCGGGTCCAGATGGCGGATCAGCCGATCTGAGCTTGCCTTTGGACGTCTGCTCGTGGCACCGGAGCCGGAATGTTGCGCCCTGCCCTGATCGTCTTTCTCCTCACGCCGGTGGCGGCGCACGCTACCCCCTTGCCCGAACCCGTGCGCGCGATGATCGACGCGGCCCTGCGCAGCGGCAAGGCCAGCCGCGCCGAAGCAGTCGTTGCCGTCGCGCGCGAAACGCATCCTGAAAGCCTGACCGAAATCGATGCGATGGTGAGCGCTTATCACGCCGAAGAAGCCATTGCGCAGGAAGAAGCGCTGGCGAAAGCGTCGTTACTGGACAACTGGACCGGTTCAGGTGAAGTCGGCGGATCGTTCGCCACCGGAAACTCCGACACCGTGACGGTTGCGGTCGGCATCAATCTGGTGCGTGACACTCCGCAATGGCAGCATCGCTTTACCGCCAGCGCCGATTTGCAGCGCAGTGACGGATCGAACAGCCAGGAACGCTATTCCGTCAGCTATCAGCCGAACTGGAAATTGTCGGACCGCACCTATTTGTTTGGCCGGGTCGGCTGGGAGCGTAACCGGGTGTCCGGGCTGAAATCGCGTTTCGCCGAAGCGTTCGGGGTTGGTTATCAGGTGCTGGAAGATGGCCGCCTCAACTGGCAGGTCGAAGCCGGCCCGTCGTTGCGGCAAAGCGATTTCTACGACCGGCATGAGAATTCGGCAGCCATCCGCCTCGCCAGCAATTTTGCCTGGGAAATCAACCCCAACACGACATTCACGCAGAATACTTCGGGCATTTTTGAAACCGACAATAGCAGCATCGCGTCGCTGGCCGCGATAACCAGCAAATTATGGGGGCCGATGTCGGCGCGCCTGTCTGTCAACATGCTGTATGAAAGCAACCCGCCCGACGATTTGCGCAAGCTCGACACCGTCACGCGCGCAACACTGGTCTATGAGTTCGGCGGCAGTTGAGCGCGAGCCGCTGGCGCGGGGCGACAAAAACGGCTAGCGAACGGGCCATGGCTGAACCTTATCTGACCGACAATGCAATCCTTGCGGAATTCCGTGCGGCGGAAGCCCTGCTGGACGGGCATTTCCTGCTGTCTTCCGGCATGCACAGCGCCGTCTATCTCCAGTGCGCGCGGGTGTTGATGGATCCGATGCGAGCCGAACGGCTGGCCGGAGCGCTGGCTGCGCGCATCCCGGCGGATGTGAAGGCGCGGGCGCAAGCCGTCATCGCGCCCGCCATGGGCGGCCTGATCTGTGGATATGAGCTGGCGCGGGCGCTGGGACTGCTGTCGATGTTCGTCGAGCGCCCCTCCGGCACGTTCGAGTTGCGACGGGGCTTTCGCCTCGCGCCGGATACGCCCGTAATCCTGATGGAGGATGTCGTGACGACCGGTCTTTCCTCCCGCGAGGCGATTGCGGCGATTCGCAATGCTGGCGGAGACGTCATCCATGCGGCGGCCCTGGTTGACCGCTCTGACGGCGGGGCCGATCTGGGCGTACCCTTTACACCCCTGCTGCGGCTTTCCGAGCCCATCTATGCGCCGGATGCGCTGCCTCCCGCACTCGCCGCTATCCCGGCAGTCAAGCCAGGCAGCCGCGCAGCATGAACAGACAGCCATCCCCGCTGCGCCTTGGCGTCAATATCGATCATGTGGCCACCATCCGCAACGCGCGGGGCGGCCTGCATCCATCACCGTTGCGCGCGGCCCATGCGGCGGCGGCGGCGGGCGCGGACGGCATCACCGCACACCTGCGCGAGGATCGCCGCCACATGACCGACGGCGATATCGCCGAACTGATCGATGGCGTGGCGCTGCCGCTGAATCTGGAAATGGCGGCGACCGATGAAATGCTGGCCATTGCGCTGGCCCGTCGACCGCATGCCGCCTGCATCGTTCCGGAACGCCGCGCCGAACGCACCACCGAAGGCGGGCTGGATGTCGCAGGCGGCAGCGAACAGCTTCGGCCTTTCACGACGCGGTTGGCCGCTGCCGGTATCCGGGTCAGCCTGTTCATCGCACCTGATCTCCACCAGGTAGAGGCGGCAGCCGCGCTGGGCGTACCGGTCGTCGAACTGCACACCGGCCCCTACGCCCATGCTGTTTCGGAAAAGGACGTCTCCGAACAAATCGCGCGGCTCCGCACCGCGGCGGCGCGCGCATCGGCACTCGGTCTGGAAGTCCATGCCGGACACGGGCTCACCTACGCGAACGTCGCACCGGTCGCCGCCATCACCGATTTCCGCGAACTCAACATCGGCCATTTCCTGATTGGCGAGGCGGTGTTTATCGGTCTCGATGCTGCAATCCGCGACATGCGGCGGCGGATGACCGCGGCACGGGCACAGGGTCCGGCGCTGTGAACGTCATCGGCCTCGGCAATGATCTGTGCAACATCGAGCGGATTGAGAAAACCCTGACCCGCTTTGGCGACCGGTTCATTGCACGGGTGTTCACGGATATCGAGCGCGCCCGGGCCGAGCGCCGTCCTCTCACCCGCGCCGGCACCTACGCCAAGCGTTTCGCTGCCAAGGAAGCCTGCGCCAAGGCTTTGGGCACCGGCTTTCGCCATGGGGTTTTTTTCCGTGATATGGGCGTGGTGAACCTGCCCTCGGGCAAGCCGACGCTGGCGCTGACGGGCGGCGCTGCCGAACGGCTTGCAGCCATCACGCCAAAAGGCCATAGCGCCGAAATCCACCTGGCCCTCACAGACGACCACCCTTTCGCCCAGGCCATCGTCCTCATCACAGCGAGACCGGCATGAACGCATCCACTCCCGAGACGACCAGGCAAAAGGAAAAGTTCAGCTGGTCGCGCGAGATTCGCCAGTGGGCATTGCTGATTCTGATCGTGCTCGGCATCCACAGCTTTGTCGCCAAGCCCTTTTATATCCCGTCCGAATCGATGATGGCGACGCTGCTGGTCGGAGACCGGCTGATCGTGTCCAAATATCCTTATGGCTATTCCTATCTGTCGCCCTCCCTCACCATCCTGCCCCATATGGAAGGCCGGCTGTTCGGCAGCATGCCCGACCGTGGCGATATCATCGTCGTAAAATCGCCATCGGATGGCGCGGACTGGATCAAACGCGTGATTGGCCTGCCCGGCGACACGGTGGAATTGCGCGCCGGACAATTGTTTCTGAACGGCGAGGCTGTGCCGCGCGAACGCCGGCCCGACACCGAATTGCGCGTGTCGCCGAACACCGATTGCATGTATGCGCCGCACTTCCGCGCCACCGCCGCTGATGGTTCCGCCGTTTGCCGTTTCCCGACCTATCGGGAAACGCTGCCCGGCGGTCGCAGCTATGATACGCTCGACATCGCCATCACCGAACTTGATGATTTTCCGGCGACTGTCGTTCCTGCCGGCGGCATGTTCCTGATGGGCGACAACCGCGATAACAGCCGCGACAGCCGCGTCGCCGTCGAACTCGGCGGCCTCGGTTTCGTGCCGTGGGAAAATATCGTCGGGCGTGCGGAATTCACCACCTTCAGCCTGAACGGATCGCAGGAACTGAATCCGATGTCCTGGCCGGGTTCGCTCCGCCGGGACCGGACGCTGGTGAGCCTGCGGTAACAGGCAGGGGGGCGCCTGGTGGCTGATCGGGGGTTTACCCCGCCCGCTGCCTCTGCCAAATCCGAAACCTGCATCCGCTGTTTGAAAGGCCAGATCCCATGGCAGATGAGCTGCTGTTTGAACGTAGTGGCGCGGTCGCGCGTCTGACCCTTAACCGGCCCATGGCAGGGAATGCCCTTGATCTGCCGCTGGCCCGTGCGCTGATGGATGCGGCGATTAGCTGCGACGAGGATGACAGCATCCGCTGCGTGCTGCTGACCGGCAATGGCCGGCTGTTTTGCGCGGGCGGCGATGTCGGTTCGTTCAGCAACGCGGGTGAGCGGTTGCCGAACTTCCTGAAAGAGATCACCGCCTGCCTCCATTCGGCCATTGCCCGGTTCGTTCGCATGGAGAAGCCGCTGGTGACGGCGATCAACGGTCCGGCGGCGGGGGCTGGCATCGGACTGGCACTGATGGGAGACATTGCGCTTGCCGATCCGGCGGCGCATTTCACCCTCGCCTATACCGCGCTCGGCATCGCGCCGGATGGCGGAACGACCTGGCTGCTGCCCCGTCTGGTCGGGATGCGCCGGGCCCAGGAATTGGTGCTGTGCAATCGTCGCGTGGGCGCGCAAGAGGCAGCCGAAATAGGCCTGATCACCCGCGTTACCGCTGAAGGCCAGATGTTGAGCGAAGCGGAAGCGCAGGCACAGCAACTGGCGCAAGCGGCAACCGGCGCTTTGGGGGCGACCCGCCGCCTCCTGCTCGACAGTTTTACGACCACCCTGGAAACGCAGATGGAACTGGAAAGCCGCGCCATCACCGCACGCGCGCGCTCTGCGGAAGGCCGCGAAGGCATCGCCGCTTTCCTTGAAAAGCGCCCGCCGCAATTCAACCGCGAGCCGTCCTGATCCTCGTCTCAGGCCAGTTTTGCATCCAGCGTAATATTTGCATTCAGCAATTTCGATACCGGGCAGCCCGCTTTCGCTTTTCCGGCCAGTTCCTGAAAGCGGGCGGCATCGATGTCCGGAATCGCCGCTTCCAGGGTCAGGTGTGACGCGGTGATGGCGAAACCGTCATCCTTTTTCTCCAGCTTGACCGCCGCCGTCGTGTGCATGCGGTCGGCGGTGAACCCGGCCTCGCCCAGAATCAGGGACAGCGCCATGGTGAAACAGGCGGCATGCGCGGCGCCGATCAATTCTTCGGGATTGGTGCCGGTTTGTCCCTCGAAGCGGCTGGAATAGCCATAGGGATAGCCCCCCAGCGCGCCGCTGTCGGTCGAAACTGTGCCGCTCCCGTCCCTGAAGCCGCCACGCCATATCGCCGAGCCCTTGCGTTCGATGGTCATCTCGCCGTTCCTTCCGATGTTTCCACACAGGATTGCAACGCGCGGAGCGGATAAAAGTTCAACGGCGGTGTCCGTAAACATCGCCATGAAGATGTACCACCAGTTCATGATCGGCGATTTATTGCGTACGCCGCCGATCGCGGTTGGCATGGATGAGGCGCGGCAGTTCGCGCGGAATTATGATCCGCTGTTCGATCGCCCGGTTCCCGGCACGCCACAGGCCGATATTTATGCGGGCAAGATGGTCAGCCCGCTGTTCGTGCAGATGCTGTGCCTGAAGCATATTTTCGCCGATATGCAGGTGGCGCAGGCGGCGCTGGATGGCGCGCCGGCCTTCGCCGCGCCGCGCTTTCCGCACGCCGTCTATGTTTATGATCGCCTGTGCGTAGAAGCGGAGATCATCTCCAAGCGTTTGCGCGATGATATGGGTCGCGTGCACCAGCGTGTACGCGCCTGGAACCAGAATCGCGATCTGGTGATGCGGGTATCGCTGATTTGGCCCATCCGGGCGACCGTGGATGTTCGTCCTGCCCGGTTAAAACGCGCGGCCGTGTGAACCTGCCACCGGCGTCTCCTCGCGGCGCACCGCGATACCGATATAATTGACGGATTTATCGCCGGATATGTGAAACCCCTTGTGCGGGGCCCAGCTCAGGCCATGCACCGGCTCCGGGTGCAGCCCGGCGGCGGCGAGCTCGTCGGCCAACTCCGCAGGCGTGATGAACTGCTTCCAATGATGGCCGCCGTCGGGAATCAGCCGGGCAATGCGCTCCGCCCCGACAATCAGAACCGCATAGCTTTGCGGTGTCCGATTGGGCGTGGAGTAAATCAGCAAACCGCCCGGTTTCAGCAGATCGTGCAGCGCCCGCAAAAAGGCGCGGCGGTCCGCGACATGCTCCACGACTTCGAGGCAGGTGATGAGATCGAAAAATCCGGGTTTTTCGCGGGCGAGGTCGACGACATCGCCGGCGCGATAGTCGATCTCCAGCCCCTGTTCTTCAGCATGGGCGCGGGCAACCGCAATCACCTGTTCACCAGCGTCGATTCCCGTAACATCCGCCCCCATGCGTGCCAGCGGTTCGGCCACAAGCCCGCCGCCGCAACCGACATCCAGCGCCTTCAGCCCCAAAAGCCCGCGCCGGGCGCGCGGGTCGCGGTCAAAATGCGCGATTGCCTGGCCGTGGATGAACCCCAGCCGCGCCGGGTTGATCCGGTGCAACAGCTTCGAACTGCCGTCCGGGTCCCACCAGTCGGCGGCGAGCGTGCCGAACAGCGCGACATTTTCGGGTTTGGCGGTGGAAGCGGTGCTGGCCATGTTCCTTCATAGCCCGCTGCAATGGCGCACGCCAGCGTTGAACGCCGCTTGTACGATCGGGGGAAACAGCGATACAACAAACGCAGTTACGGCCCGAAGGAAAAGATCATGCGCCTCGATGACGAACGCGAGAGCAGCAACATCGAAAATCGCCGTGGTCGCGGTGGCTTCGGCTTTCCCGGCGGCGGCAATCGTGCCGGCGGATTGGGGGGTGGCGGCGGTCTGCCGACAGCCCTGCTTTCCATGATATTTTCCCGCTTCGGGATTCTGGGTGTGGTCGTCGTGGTCGGCGGTTTCTTCCTGCTGAACATGTTTGGCGGCGGCGGTCCGGCGCCGCAGATGACGCAGGTTGGCCAGCCCGCCACCACGGCGCAAACCAGTAAAACCGACCGTTTCGTGGCAAAAGTTTTGGCGACGACCGAGGAAAGCTGGGGCCAATATTTCGCAGCCCAGGGCCAGACCTACCCTGAGCCGACTCTGGTGCTGTTTGCCGGTCGGGTGCAATCGGCGTGCGGCAGCGCATCTTCGGCCAGCGGGCCATTTTACTGCCCCGGCGATCGGAAAATCTATCTCGACACCAGCTTTTTCGATGAATTGTCGCGCCGCTTTGGCGCGCCAGGCGATTTCGCCGCCGCCTATGTCATCGCACATGAAGTCGGCCATCATGTGCAAACCGTCACCGGCCTGTCCGAACAGGTGCAGCGCGCCCAAAGGGCGGCGCGCTCGCAGGCGGAAGCAAATCAGGTGCAGGTGCGTATGGAACTGCAGGCCGATTGCTTTGCGGGCGTCTGGGCCGCCTATCACCGCGACCTGCTGGACCGGGGGGATTTCCCCGAAGGGGTGCGCGCGGCGGAAGCCATTGGCGACGACACGCTGCAACGGCAGGCGCAGGGCCATGTCGTGCCGGACAGCTTCACCCATGGCACCGCCGAACAGCGGGTGCGTTGGCTGACCCGGGGTTTTGAAGCCGGCAACCCCGAAGCCTGCGACAGCTTCAGCCCTTCTTACGCCGCTCTGTAGCCAGCCGTTCGCGCCAGGCGGCATAGAGCCCGCTGCCGGCGATGATCGCGCCGCCCGCCAGAGTGTTGATCGTCGGCACGGTGGCGAGCAACAGCCAGCCGAGCAAAATCGCGCCGATAATCTGGAGATAATCGAAGGGCGCCACCACCGACACCGGCGCGGATTGCAAGGACGCCGTCATGGTGAGTTGCGCCAGCCCGCCGGCGATACCGCCGAGCGCCAGCAAGACGGTGGTGCGCCAGTCATGGATCTGACCGACGAAAGGCCATAAAATCACACCCACCGCCGCCGATCCAACAAAAAACCAGAAAGTGATGGCGGCGACATGTTCTGTCCGGCCCATCTGGCGCAGCGTGATGGTGACACCGGCTGCCCCCAGCGCGCCGACGAGGGCAAAGGCCACGCCGGCAAGCGGCAATTCAACGCCGCTGCCCCCGGGTCGCATCACGATCACAACGCCCAGAAAACCGCAGAGCACCGCCAGCCAGCGGCGCGGCCCGATGCGTTCTTTCAGCAACGCCCACGACAGGATGATCGCGAAGATCGGCGTGGTGAAACCGATGGTGGCGGCATCGGCGAGCGGCAACAGGATCAGCCCCTGGAAAACGCACAGGATAGAGGCAATGCCAAGGCTGACGCGCAGCACATGCGCCCAGGGGCGTCTGGTTGACAGCGCGCCCAGGCCCGGCCCGGACCATACCCAGATCAGGATAACGGGAATCCCGAAAATCGCGCGATACAGCAGCATTTCCGGCGCGGCGACACCATGCTCCCCCGCCATCTTGAACAACGCCGACATGATGGAAAAACAGCCAGCCGCCGCGATACGCAGGCCGATGCCGCGCGGGATATTTTCCGGCTTGCCGGACCTCTTTGCCATGATCCGCCGCTGTTGCCCTACGTGGCGCCGGCTGACAAGCGGACCATTGCCGCAATCCTGCATAGCCTTTATGCGATGCCCCGACGCCACAGTCGCGCCATGTATAAGCGAAAGTCTCCACATCGGCGGCGATTCGCCTATATAGTTCACACACAGCCGTTGACGGAGACGATGATGCGCAGCCTGACTTTAATTGCCGGACTGGCGTTTGCCGCCGCCGCCGGGGTGATGGTTTCAACGCCTGCGGCGGCGCAGGGCGGCAATTACCGTACCCGCACCATCGTCGTTTTTGGCAACGACGAATGCCCGAAGGCGACCAACCCCGACGAAATCATCGTTTGTGCCCGCCGTCCCGAAGAAGAACGCTACCGGATTCCGAAACCCCTGCGCGAGGCGGAAAAAGCGGCCGCCGCCGCACGTGTCGATGATGTCGGCACGGAGCGGGCGGCACTAGTCGATGGCCGCCGGTCGGCTACCGGCATTGGCAGTTGTTCGGCTGTCGGACCTGGCGGCGGCAGCGGCTGCACGCGCGGCCTCGATGTGATGGGCGTCGGGCGCACCATCGTCGAAGGCGTGGAAACCGCAACCGAGCCGACGGACGACTGATCTCGCGCGACCGGGCTTGCCACCCGCCGTGTATCAGCGGATAAACATGGCATGATCGTGCCCGGCACTGCCATAGCTGCGGCGGGCGTCGCAGACCATTATGACGAGCTGGATCTCGTCTACCGGCGCATCTGGGGCGAGCATGTGCATCATGGCTATTGGCAAACGGGCCGTGAATCCGCCGCCGAGGCCGCCGATAATCTGGTGCGGCTGGTAGAGGCAAGGCTGGCGCTTGAGGCCGGGCAGCGCGTTTGCGATATCGGCTGCGGCTATGGCGCCACGGCGGCCTGGCTTGCCGCGCGGCACCCTATCGAGATTGTCGGCGTAACGCTGTCTTCGGCCCAGCTTGAGGTCGCCCTCGCGCGCAGCACAAAAGGCGTCATCTGCTCGCTGCAAGACTGGCTGCACAATGATTTCATCGACGCTTCTTTCGATCGCGCCTGGGCCATCGAAAGCTCGGAGCATATGGCGGACAAGGCGCGTTTCTTCAGCGAAGCCTTCCGCGTGTTGCGTCCCGGTGGACGGCTCGTCGTTTGCGCCTGGCTGGCAGGTGAAAGCGCCCACCCGTGGGAAGTGCGGCATTTGCTGGAACCTATTTGCCGGGAGGGGCAGTTGCCTGGCATGGGCAGCCGCGCGGATTATGCCGATTGGGCGTCTCGCGCCGGATTCCGGCTGGAAAGCTATGAAGATATCAGCCGGCAGGTACGGCGCACGTGGTGGATATGCCTGAAGCGGCTGGCGGGGCATTTCTGGACGGATAGCGATATCCGCCGCCTGGCGCTGAGCCGCGAAACGCGCAACCGCAGTTTCATCCTCAGCCTTCCGCGCCTGATCGTGGCGCTGCGCACGGGCGCGATGCGCTATGGCATATTTACATTCGGGAAACCGGCGGCATGAGCCGCCTTGCCAGCCGCTCCCGTCAGGAAGAGCAGATGGATGCGCCGGGACTGGACCCGGCGGTATATGAGAAAGTCCTCCAGGATCTCGCCCGGGTAAATCGCTGGACGCTGACCGCCCGACCCGTGCTTGCCTGGCTCCGCCGGGCGGTCGGTCCGGCCCGGCGTTTTCGCCTGCTGGATGTCGGTTTCGGGAATGGCGATATCTTGCGCGCCATCGCCCGCTGGGCGCGAAGAAGGGAAATCGAAGCACAACTGGTCGGCGTCGATCTTAACCCCAATAGCCTTGCCGGGGCGTGGAAGGCGACCCCGCCAGACCTTCCGATTGAATATCGCATCGGCGATTATCGCGACGAAACCGGGCCTTTCGACTTCATCCTTTCCAGCCAGGTCGCGCACCATATGACCGACGACCAGTTGCTGACCTTTCTGCGCTATATGGAGCAGGAGGCGCGGCTCGGTTGGCTGATCTGCGATTTGCACCGGCACGGTTTTGCCTGGCGGGGCTTTCCGCTGCTGGCGCGGCTGCTGTGCGTGCATCGCATCGTTCGCGAGGACGGGCAACTCTCCATCGCCCGCGCCTTTCGCCCGGCGGAGTGGCGCGACATTCTCCTCCGCGCCGGGATTACGCCGGAAGATGTCCGGATCGTGCGACGGTTTCCCTTTCGCCTGTGTGTGGAGCGCGTGCGCTAGGTTCCGATGCGTGTCAGCCGCGCGGCCCATGCGCCCGCTTGCGGCGTGAATTGCAACAATCGGAGCAGTCCTTCGCGCAGCATGTGCCGTTCCGCGCTGTGTCGTAACCATCCGGCGATGGCCAGAGGCCGTCGGCATTTCCGCCGCCATGCCTGCTGCCAGCCGAGGGCGGCATCAGGTCCACCGGCGAGCATTGCCTCCGCCGCGCTCACGCCGCTGGAGAGGGCAATGGCGATGCCGTCCCCGGCAAGCGAGGCAATCACCGCGCCCTGATCGCCAAGACGGAAAACGCCCGTATGCGTTGCACCCGCCCGCCAGCCGTAAGGTACATTGGCGATGGCATTGAAGCGGGAGGGCGTGTCCGCCCCGACGCGCTGCGCAAGTTGCGGCGCTTCGGCGAAAATCCCGGCCATAAGAGCAGGCATATCCTCTGCCGCCGCCAGCCGGCTTCGCGCGACGGACAGGCAAAGATTGGCGGCCCCTTCCTCCTGCAACACCAGGCCGGCATAGCCCTGATCGAACAGATGCAGTTCGATCATGCCGGCCAATGCACATGTGCGTTCCGCATCTTGGGGCAGCGACGCGCGCAACCCGATGGCGGTCGCCTGACACCGGCCAGCCAGCGGGCGCGCCAGCCCCCGCAATTCATGCTTTCCGGTGGCGAGGAACAGCGCGTCGCCCGACAGCGTTTCCCCGTCGCCAAAGCGCACCGAGCGGCCGGCGGGATCGGCGGCGCGCGCACTTCTGCCACATATCACCCGCGCTCCGGCGGCGATGGCGGCGGCCAGCAACGCCCGGTCCAGTGTCTGGCGGGAAAGGCTGGCGGCGGCATGGGGAAGCGGGATTTCGACGCTATGGTTCCGGCTGGTCAGCCGCAAGCGGGTGACAGGCCGCGCACCCAGCGCCATGGCGTCGATGCCAAGATTTCGAAGTATTGAAAGCGCATCCCATCCGAGAAATCCACCGCAAACGCCCTTGCCCGGGGCGGCATTGCTCTCGAACAATTGCGTTTCCATTCCGGCGCGGGCGAGCATAATGGCCGCCGCCGATCCCGCCGGACCACCGCCGACGATCAGCGCGCCGCCCGCCATCAGCCGCTGCGCTCGAAGCGGAAACCTTCGGCAGCCAGCCCCGGTCCGAACGCAAGGGCTACTCCCTTGCCAAAGCCCGCGATTTTTTCCGCCAGAATGAACATCAGGGTCGAGGATGACATATTGCCAAAACGCGCCAGCACCCCGCGCGAAGCCGCGAGCGCCTGATCGTCGAGATCGAATCCATTTTCAACCGCATCCAGGATCGAGCGCCCGCCGGCATGGACGGCCCAATGATCGACATCTGCGGGCGCGTCCATGCCGAGCATCCGTTGCCGTGTTCGATCATCCCGCAGCGCCGCCTGGATGCGCCCCGGCACCTCACCCGAGAGGTGCATCTTGAAGCCTGTGTCGCCGATGTTCCAGCGTATCAGATCGGCGGCATCCGCCAGATTGATCGCGAAGGTCCGGTCGATCCACAAACCTTCTCCGGCTGCCGTCACCAGCGCCGCCGCCGCGCCGTCGCCAAACTGCAACATCATCAGCAACCGTTCGATCTGTTGTTCGGCTTGCAAATGCAGCGACGACAGTTCGACCGTCACCACCAGCACCCGCGCGTCCGGCTCCGAACGGACGATATGACGCGCGGTCCGCAAGGCAGCTACGGCGGCATAGCAACCCATGAAACCGATCAGCGTGCGCTCGACATCGGGGATGCCCAGACGCGCGGCGATCATCTGATCGATCCCCGGAGCGACAAAGCCGGTGCAACTCGCCACGACCAGATGGCTGAGCCCGTCCAGTGCGACCCGTTCGCGCAAATTGTCGATAGCGCGTAAGGCCAGTAACGGCGCATACTTGGCATATCGCCTCATGCGCGTCGCGGTCGTCGGCATACGATCCGCGTAAAATCCGCCTGTCTCCACGGGCGAACCGCCATCGGGCGTCAGCGGCAGCACCGACCAGCGATGGTTGATACCGGAACGGCCCGCCATGCGCCGGAATAACCGGCGGTCCACATCCCCCTCCACCTGTCGCCCCGCCCATTCGATGAAGGCGTGGTGGATATCCTGATCGGGCACGGCGCAGCCGATGGCGTTGATGCACGCACGCGCTTCCGTCATCAGCCTCCCCTCCTGTTTTCCCGCCGATCAGATGTGCATCATGGCCCTGCTGTCCCGGCGTCCACCGCATCCTGCAGCATGGCGAGGCTGACGCGCAAACACTGCAAGCGGGTACCACCCCGACCGATATCGCCGAAATGCTCTTCCCGATGCACGGTCGCCCCGCCACGCGTGGCGCAGGCGAAATGGACAAGGCCGGGAACGCTGGATCGCCCGCGCGAGCCGGCGAATCCGGTGATGGCGAGTGCAATATCAGCCCGCGACGCGCGGATCGCCCCCTCTGCCATGGCCACGGCGACTTCACGGCTGACCGCCCCGAAATCCTTCACCAGCGCGCGGTCGACGCCCAGAAGTTCGCATTTGGCATCCTCGCTGTATACGATGAAGCCGCGCTCGAACACATGGCTTACGCCTTCCACATCCGTCAGCAGCGAGGCGAGCAAGCCGCCCGTGCAGCTTTCGGCGGTGGCGAAGCGGCGTTTCTTTCTGGCGGCGGCGTGCAACAGACGGTGCGTCGCCTCTTCGACCGCATCGGGAAGCACCGGGGAGAGTGTCTCGGCTGCCCCCATCAATAGCCGCCGATAATCGGTAGAATTTCGCCCGTGATGTAGCTGGAACATTGTGGCGAGGCGAGAAACACATAGGCCGGGGCAATTTCCTCGGGCTGCGCCGGGCGTTTCATCGGCGTTTTCGCGCCGAATTCCGCGACGTCGGGGGCTTCGCGGTCGGAAGGGTTCAGCGGTGTCCATACGGGGCCAGGGGCAACCGCGTTGACGCGAATTCCCTGCGGAATCAGCAGGGAGGACAGCGCACGGGTGAAGGCATGAATGCCGCCCTTCGTCATCGAATAGTCCACCAACTGCCCGCTGCCGGTAATGCCGGTCACCGAACCGGTATTAATAATGGAGCCGCCGGCCGGAATATGCTCCGCCGCCGCCTGGGCACAATAGAAATAGCCATATAAATTGGTTTTCAGCGTATGGTCGAAATGTTCGGCGGTCAGTTCCGCGAAGCCTGGCGTATGGATCTGGAAAGCCGCATTATTGACGAGAACATCGAGCCGCCCGAATGTCTCGACCGTCTGCTTTACGGTGGCGCGGCAATAATCCTGCCTGCGCACATCGCCGGGGATCAGGATGCAGCGTTTGCCCTCCCTTTCCACCGCCTGCTTCGTGACTTCGGCGTCCCGATGCTCGTCCAGATAGGCGACCGCCACATCCGCGCCTTCGCGGGCGAAAAGCACAGCCACCGCCCGCCCGATGCCGGAATCGCCACCGGTAATCAGCGCCGCCATGCCCTCCAGCTTTCCCGAGCCGCGATAGAAAGGCGCGTCATACATCGGCGAAGGATCAAGTGTGGATTCGTCTCCCGGTTTTGGCTGATGCTGTTGGGGGAAAGGCGGTTCGGGATAGCGGCGCGCCCCCGCCTGCATCGCGCCTTCTGACTTTTCGTCGCCGGATTTGCGGTCGGCTGCATCCACCTGCGCCTGGATTTCGCGCTGTTGCCGGGATGTTGGGGATTTGCCCGTGCCGCGCTTGTCCTTCTTGCCCATTCCATCGCTCCGTCAGCCTGGCCTGCCGGTATAACCCTGTCTTCGGCATCTGGTTCCAGGCGCGACATATGCAGGATCGCTGCGGAACATCGGCGTCGTGTCCCTGTTTTTCTGACAGCGACCGGGGTTTCAACCGCCGGAAAATGTTTTTCTGTTAGATAAAGGAGAATTCATCATGGCAGATCGTGAACTCCCCACCGATGAGACCGCCCATCTGATCGCATCCGACAAGGTGGAAGGAACCGCTGTATATAATCCTGCTGGTGAAAAGCTGGGATCGGTGCATAATTTTATGGTCAACAAGATCAGCGGCAAGGTTGAATATGCCGTAATGAGCTTCGGTGGATTTCTCGGCATCGGCGAAAGCTATCACCCGTTGCCGTGGGATGTGCTGACCTACGACACAACGCAGAATGGCTATGTCGTCGATCTGGACAAGGAAACGCTGGAAAAAGGCCCGACATATAAACGTGGCAGCGAACCTCAGTATACGCGTTCCTATGCGTCCACTATCCACGGATATTATGGCGTTCCTTTTGTTTAGGGGCTGACGCGCAAGTCGGGGTCCGGATGAAATGGGCGCCACTTTTCCCGACGGAATTGACGCGGACGATGTCCGGCCCCGACGCATATTCCCCAGCCATAGCAGCCCCTTCTCCCTGCTGGTGCTGGGCGGCATTTTGCTCCTGGCGATGACAGGATGGGCTGGCGGCCAGCCGAACCGCATTTTCGTAGAAGACACCGACGGCGTCCGGCTGGAAGTTTCCTGGCCGAAAATCACCCGCAATGGACTGATATTTGAAACGCGCATCCGTATCGAACCGAAGCGCCCGGTCGATGATCTTGTTCTCGGCGTCTCCTCTTCTCTTTGGAGGGATATTACGATCAACTCGATGATTCCGGCCGCGACCGGGGAGGAAAGCCGACGCGGCCTTTTTCGCTTCAGCTACGGCACGGCGGAGGCGGGCGAGGTCATCGAAATCAAGATCGACGGGCAAATCAACCCTCCGCTATTTGGCGGCACGCAGGGTCACATCGCTATTTTTGACGATGAGGTCGAACTCGCCCGCATCCCGCTGACGATGGAGGTCAGACCCTGATGGATATTGTGCTGCGCGCCACCGCGATGTTCTTCATCCTGTTCGTGCTGCTACGACTGCTCGGCAAGCGCGAACTTACCCAGATGACACCATTTGAACTGGTGACGCTTGTAGTAATGGGGGACCTGATCCAGCAAGGAGTAACGCATAATGATTTCAGCCTGACCGGCGCGACACTGGCGATTACCACATTCGCATTCTGGGGCGTGGTCCTCAGTTGGGCCAGCTATCTTTCGCCACGCGCGGAACGGATGCTGGAAGGCGAGCCGCGCGTGATTATTCGCCACGGGGAACTGTTGCGCGATAATATGCGGCGGGATCGCATGACGGCAGCGGAAGTGGAGACGGAAATGCGCCTGGCCGGCATTGCCCATGTCACCGAAGTAGAGTGGGCCATACTCGAGACCAACGGCAAGGTCAGCTTCATCCAACGCGACGACGATGGCGAACCCAGCGCCCGGAGGAGTGAGCCGCCGATCAGTTGAAGGCCCGGCAGGCATTGTGTTTGGCGTTCGCGTTTCACCGATTTCGACAACAGGCGAAAGCTGCACATGACCACCAGACAACCAACCGGATTTCTGCCGCTGGCAGTGAACCATCCGACGCTCGATCATTCACATCTGCGAGCCAAATGCGTGATGGCCGCGATGGCCCTGATCCAGTGGCCATGGCTGCTGAAAAGCCTGTATGGGGGCACGCGTGCCGAAAAGCAGGCCCTATTGCGCCGCATCGATCTGCCGTCGGACGCCCTGCCTCACCTCGGCAGCTGGAAAGCCGATACCTTCTTCCTCAACCGGATCGTGGATAGGATTGAAGAACTGCGTCCGGCCACGGTTGTAGAATTAGGGTCCGGCGCATCGTCGCTGGTGATCGCCAGGGCGCTGGCCCTGCATGGGGGCGGCCGCCTGTTCAGCTATGATCAGCACGCACCGTTCATTGTCGCGATGGAACAATGGCTCGCAGAGTATCGCCTTGCGGCGAATTTCCATCATGCGCCGCTGACATTCTCCGCGCCGGAATGGGGAGACGACTGGTATCAACTGACCAATCTGCCCGCCACCATTGATCTGCTGATAGTAGACGGCCCGCCGTGGACGGTACATCCGTTCATCCGTGGCGCTGCCGAAATGCTGTTTCCCCTGATAAGGGTTGGCGGCGCGGTCTTGCTGGACGACGCGGCACGGCCCGGCGAGCGCATTGTCGCCGCGCGCTGGCGGCGGAAATGGGACGATTTTGCGTTCCATTTTGAAGCCGGAGGAACGAAAGGCCTGCTCGCCGGCGAAAGAATAGCCTGAGGTTTCGGCAATCGCTGACCTGTCAATTTGCGCATCGGTCTGCTGCTGGCCACCGCCCGGCGCAACGCCCGCGCCAGCCACGAAACGCGTCAGTCCTCTTTCTCCGCGCGGCCGTCCAGCCCATAGATATCCGGCTGCAACACCACGCCGTCTTTCGTGGCAGTGGCCGTCAGATAGGTGAGATAGACCGGCACTGTCGCGGGCAACGGCACGGCCTGCTCCGGCTCCTTCGATTGCGCTTTCACCTGCTGGCCCAGCATCCACTTGCCCAGTTCCACGGCCTTTTCCAGCCGGATGCAGCCATTGCTGAAGTGTCGGCCCGGCTTCGCAAACAAACCGCGGTTGGGCGTGTCATGCAGATAGATGCCATGATCGTTCGGGAAGATAAACTTCACCTTCCCCATCGAATTATGCGACCCCGGCAGCTCGCGCACGCGCAGATCGTTGCGGCCTTCAGCTACCGCCACCCAGTCAATCCTTTTGGGATCGATCCGCTCCGGCGTCGCGCTCCAGTCCGACAATACCTCCATCTTCATGGATTTCAGCGTCCGCCCCGCCAGAATTTTACGCGCCACATTGTCGCGCACAAGATAGTCGGGAACATTCCAGTAGGGGTTCAGAATGGCGTAATTCAGGGATCCGGCCATCAGCGGCGTTTGCGTTTCGGCGGTGCCAACAACGACCTTCATCGACCCGACTTCCTCCCCGCCCTGATAATACCAGAGCCGCGCGCTGACGGAATCGACCACGATATGCCGCACCGTGGCCGGCGGCAGGTGGCGGGCGCGCTCCAGATTGAGGCGAAGGGTGTCGAGTATTTCCCCATCCGCCTCCTGTTTTTCCACCATGGCGAGCAATTCCCGCATACGGACATAATGTGGGCTCATCCAGCCCATGGATGCGACATAATCGGAAAAGGAACCTGCCCGTCCGGCAACGCGCAACAGCGTTTCTTCCTTTGGCACGACGGGTTCCAGTGCGGGATCGGCATAGATCATGCCGACATCCTGAACCTTCCGCATGTCGCGTACATAGCGGGCGAAGATTTTGGAGATTTCGAGTTCCGCGCGGGCGAGATCATCCGGATCGCCGCTATCCGCGCGCGCGATGGCGCGGCGCAAGGCGTCGCTTTTATAGCGCCGCGGCCTCAGTCCATCGAGGTCGGCCTTGTCCAGGTAGCGCAGGAGGATCTGTGCATCCTGGCCGATAATCTTGCCATCCACCCAAAGCGGCTCGAATGCGCGTTCCTTGTAAAAACGCTCCAGCGCGCCACGGCTGCGCTTTTTCAGCATATCGGCCACGGTCGGCTGTTCGGCAACGGCAGCCGGAGGCAGGGTCTGGTCAGTGCTGGCGGCTGCCGGCGAGAACGTGGCCGGGCTGGCGATCAACACCAGCCCGGAAAGCAGCAGGCAAATGGATTTCATCTATGGAAAATCCGTGCGTGTCAGCCTCTCTCTCCCATCGGCGTGGGCGCTGGCGGCGGCGGTGGCGGCGGCGGCACATAATTGGGATGGTAAATGCCGTCGCTGGTATAATAGCCATCTACAATACCGTCGCCATCGCGGTCGGCCGCGACCGAGCCGGGAACGGCGCCCGGTGGTGGCGGAGGTGGCGGAGCAACCGGCTCCGGTTCGGCGGTGGTGCAGTTGGCAAGCGCCAGCCCCCCCAGCGCGACAAGCAACAATCTGGAAATCTGCATGACAATCCCCTCGCAGACGTGCCGGAGTGGCACAGACGAAGGGTTACGGATCAAAAGCTTGCGGGAAACTGACCGGACATGCCGAGGCGTTGGGCGGTGCACAACTTGCGTTGAATTGCCGGATCACCCGCTTATGCCGCGACATCGGGGTTCTTCGCATATATGATGACGTGAAGCGCGCCGACATCGAGGGAGTAACCGGGAATGCCCGAAGCATATATTTACGACGCCGTCCGCACCCCGCGGGGCAAGGGAAAGCCAGGCGGGGCGCTGCACGAAATCACGCCCATTTCGCTTTCGGTTCAGTTGCTGGAGGCGCTGCGCGAGCGCAACAATCTCGACACCGGTCTGGTGGATGATGTCATCCTCGGCTGCGTGTCGCCGGTAGGCGATCAGGGAGCCGATATCGCGCGAACGGCCGTGCTCGTCGCCGGCTATGCCCAAACCACCAGCGGCATCCAGGTCAATCGCTTCTGCGCGTCCGGCCTCGATGCGTGCAATATCGCCGCGGCCAAGGTGATTACGGGCGAGGCGCAATTCGCCATCGGCGGCGGCGTCGAAAGCATGTCGCGCGTGCCGATGATGTCGGATGGCGGCGCATGGGCTGTCGATCCCTCCGCCGCGCTGCCGACCGGTTTCGCCCCGCAAGGCATCGGCGCGGATCTCATTGCCACACTCGATGGCTTCTCGCGCGAGGATGTGGACGCTTATGCCGTGCAAAGCCAGCAGCGGGCGGCGGCGGCATGGCAGGGCGCACGTTTTGCGCGGTCGATCGTTCCCGTGAAGGATCAGGCGGGCGACACAATCCTCGACCGGGACGAAAGCATGCGGCCCGATGTTACGGTGGAATCGCTTGCAACCCTCAAGCCATCGTTCGCAGCCATGGGAGAGATGGCCTTCGATGCGGTGGTGATGCAGCGCTATCCACAGGTAGAGTTCATCAATCACGTCCATCACGCCGGAAACTCCTCCGGCATCGTCGATGGCGCTTCCGCCGTGCTGATTGGCAGCCGCGAAGCCGGCGCGGCGCTGGGATTGAAGCCACGCGCCAAAATCCTCGGCGCAGCCTCTATCGGGTCGGAACCATCGATCATGCTGACCGCCCCTGCGGATGTTTCCGGCAAGCTGCTGAAGCGCCTTGGCATGAATGTGCAAGACATTGATCTGTATGAACTGAACGAGGCATTCGCGTCGGTGGTGCTGCGCATGATGCGGGTGATGAACATCCCGGCCGACAAGATGAACGTGAATGGCGGCGCCATTGCCATGGGTCATCCGCTGGGGGCCACCGGGGCAATCATCCTTGGCACGGTGCTGGACGAGCTGGAGCGGACGGGCAAATCCACGGCGCTCGTCTCGCTGTGCGCCGGCGCGGGCCAGGGCGCAGCGACGGTCATCGAACGGGTTTGAAGGGGGATTGGATCATGCAAAACTTTAATCTCGAAATCGCCGATGATGGCATTGCCACCCTCACCTTCGACGTCGCCGGACGGTCGGTGAACACATTGACGTCTGAGGTGATGGATGAACTCCCCGGCGTGATCGAACAGATTCGCGGGGACGATCAGATTCGTGGCGTGATCCTGCGCTCGGGGAAAAATACCGGCTTTTGCGCCGGAGCGGATCTCGGCGATCTGCTGCCCTATGCCGGTACGCGGATCGAACTGCCGCCGCTCTCCCGATTATTCCGCGCGCTCGAAACATCGGGCAAGCCGATCGTCACCGTGCTGGAAGGGTTGGCGCTCGGCGGGGGTCTAGAACTGGCGCTGGCCACACATTATCGCATTGCCGTCGACTCCCCGAAAGTAAAGCTGGGTCTGCCGGAAGTGCTGGTCGGGGTGCTGCCAGGAGCCGGCGGCACACAACGCCTGCCCCGGCTGATCGGGATTGCGCAGGCGCTGCCGCTGCTGCTCGAAGGCCGTTCGGTGGATGCGGCGACGGCAAGGGAACTCGGTTTCGTCGATGAAGTCGTGCCCGTCGAACAGGCGATCGAAGCGGCACGGCGCTGGTTGCGGGAAAAGGCCGACCCCGAACCGCGTTGGGACAAGAAGGATTTCAAGGTGCCCGGCGGGCTGGTTTACACCCCTGCCGGCGTCCGGACCTTCATGATGGCCAACGCGATGCTGCGCAAGAAAACATTCGGCAATTTCCCGGCGCCGGAAAATATCCTGAAATCCGTCTTTGAAGGCATCCAGGTTCCCATGGATGCGGCGCTCAGGATCGAATCCCGGTACGCCGTAAATACGTTCGCCACACCGCAGGCCCGCAACATGGTGCGCTCCCTCTTCATATCGAAGCAGGCGCTGGCGAAAGGAGCCCAGGTTACCGCCGCAGCCGGACCGCCAAAACGCGTCGCAGTGATCGGTGCAGGAATGATGGGCGCGGGCATTGCTTATGTGCAGGCAGCGCGCGGCATTGAAACGCTGCTGATCGACGTGAACAAGGCAAAAGCGGAAACCGGCAAGGATCATGCCCGCCAACTGGTGGGCAAGGCGGTTGAAAAGGGCCGCATGACCATCGCCAAAGGTGACGAATTGCTCGCCCGCATCCATACATTCGACAATTACGATGAGCTTGGCGATGTCGATCTCGTTGTCGAGGCGGTATTCGAAAATATCGAACTGAAGCATGAAGTCATCGGCAAGATCGAAGAGCGATTGCCGGCCTCCTCCTTCTTCGGATCAAACACTTCCACCCTGCCCATTTCAATTCTTGCCAAGGCGTCGCCGCGCCCGGACAAGTTCACCGGCATTCATTTCTTCTCTCCGGTCGATAAAATGGAACTGGTGGAGATAATTCGCGGCGAGGCCACCAGCGAGGAAACCATCGCGCGCGCCGTCGCCTATGCCGTCGCGCTCGGCAAGACTCCCATCGTCGTCAACGACAGCCGCGGCTTCTATACCAGCCGCTGCTTTGGCACCTATGTCGATGAGGGCATGGAAATGCTGATGGAGGGCATTCCGCCGGCACTGATCGAGAATGCCGGCCGCATGTCGGGTATGCCGCGCGGACCGCTGGAACTCCATGATGATGTGGCGCTCGACCTGTCTGTCCGCGTCACCCGGCAGACCAAAGCCGCGCTGGGCGATGCGCACATCGACCGGCCACACCATCGCGTACTGGAAAATATGGTCAGCGACGGGCGTCTGGGCCGCAAAAGTCGCGCTGGCCTGTACGAATATCCGACAGACGGGCCGAAGCGTCTGTGGAGCGGCCTTGCGGCAATCCCGCCGGGCGGCGTGCGGACAGACGATTTGCCGTCAGCCGGGCAGCTCGAAAAACGGCTTCTGCATCGCCAGGCCATCGAGGCGGCGCGCTGTTTCGAGGAAAGGGTTGTCACCGACGTCCGGGCTGCAGACGTCGGCGCGATCTTCGGTTGGGGTTTCGCGCCCTGGACCGGCGGACCGCTAAGTTACATCGACATGATCGGGGCGGCGCGCTTCGTTGCCGACTGCGATGACCTGGCCAAAACCCATGGCTCCCGCTTCGAACCTACAGCGGCGCTGCGACAGATGGCGGCCAGCGGCGGAAGCTTTTACGACGCAGCGCCGAAGCTGAAATAACATGGTCGCCGGGCCGGGGATCGGGCCAGGCCGGAGATTTATTCCGCCACCCTTCCCCACTCCTCTTCCGGTGGCACCGGCCGGAGGGGATCGCGACCGTCCCAATCTCGCGCCGAGGCGCGCATACAGGAGAAAAGCCGGGAGAATTTCGGATCCAGCCGGGCGACTTCAATGATCGGCCCCGGTCCGGGTATTTCGAAATAGGCCGCCTCCGCCGCGCCCGCCATGCGCGCCTCGTGGACGGGGACACCGCCCGCACCGGCCAGCACCGCGCGCGCCGCCGCCATATCGTTGACCGCGACGCAAACATGATGAAGATCCTCGCGCCCGGAATCGAGCCATTCGCGATAGGCGGAAGGTTCGTCATTATGCTGCACAATCAGTTCGATCTGCATGTCGCCCCAAAATCCAAGGGCGACGGATTGATCGATATCCGCGGGCTTCCCGCGATACCGCACGTCCTCAAGCGGAAGATGCTCGATATGGTAGAATGGGCCGGCACCTATGGTTTCCGTCCAGAAACGGACCGCTGCATCGAAATCCCGGGGCACAAACGCCATCTGCATAACCGGTCCGAGGCGGGCTATGGCGCCATGGGGTGAAGTCGTCATCATGCTTTTCTCTCCGGCATACGGGTTCCGCAATAGTCTGTCAGCCTGTCATGGAAATGGCGTATCCGGAGCTCCTGATAACGGCTGAGCGTGGCGGCGGGCTTGCGGCTGCTCTCGAAGCCTTCCTGTTGCAGGCGCATGTTGCTGGTGTCCTGGTCGAACACTTTCGCCAGATCGGGATCCATTCCGGGAACGCTGGCCCAGGATTCATCCAGGCCAACCCGATATGGCGCGGCCGGTTCCGGCCTCTCTCCGCTGTCAGGCAAGGGCCGCAGGAAGAACAGATCGAACAGCGCGCGGTCGGTCGCGCGCCCCAGCGGGCGGAAACGGTAAACCATCGGGATCGACAAGCCCGCGAAGAAAGTCGTGTTGGGGAACACACCATAGCCAATGGTGTCAATGATTTCAGTATCGGTATAGGCGGAAAGATCTGTCTGATAGAGTTTGCCCAATGTTGCCCGCAACTGCCGCGCCATCACGGAACGCGCGGTGTCCCCGGCCTCGAACCGGTGCGTTTCGCCGACAACGGAACGGTCGCCGACAAACATGGTTGCCAGTAATTCCTCTTCGCCCGGCGGTGACTCCAGATTGGGGCTGGCCACTCCGGAGGCTGAATAATAGCGTGAGATATTCGCGCCAAAGACATCATATTGGGTGTTCACATCCGCCAGTGCGAACAACAACTGCGGGTGCGTCACCATCGTATGATAGGACTCCATGAAAGCCTCTTGCGCAGCCTTCCAGTTGCAGGGCAGTTCCTTTTCGATGTGGAGGGCGACATAACGCTTCGAAAGATCCCATCGCGCGAAATGTTCAGGTAATGGCGCGAGATATTCTTCCAGCGGAGGCGCATTTTCGTCGAGGTTGATGAACACAAACCCACCCCAGGTGCCGACCTTTGCCTCGGGCAGACCAAATTCCTTTTTGTCCACATGCGGAAAATCCCACGAACAGGGCAATTCCACCATTTTGCCTTCGAGGCTCCAGGTCCAGCCGTGGAAGGGACAGGCGAGCTTCCCCGTCCAGCCCTGGGAAGCGGAAGGTTTCAGCTTGGTGCCGCGATGCAGACAGGCGTTGACATAGGCCTTGATGTCCCCGGACCCGGTGCGAACGACGATGACGGAATGACGGCCTACGTCATAGACATAATAGTCGCCCGGTTCGGGAATATGCTCTTCACGACATACCCACTGCCAGACACGGGGCCACATCAATTCCATTTCATCGCTGAAGAAGGCAGCACTCGTATACCGCTCGTACAGGACGCCTTCATCACCGAAAGAACGATCGGACTCGAGCGCCAGCGCATCGGGTATTTTCTGTCCGTCCCGTCGCACGATTTCCTGAATGCTCGGAGCGGGACAACGCGCCGGGTTTGCGACCGGGCTGGTTGAATCAGGCATGCTGCCTCCTTTTCAGTTCCGGACCGGCTGCCGTTTGCGCCGCTGGATCAGGCGTTCGCGCCAGTTCCGGTCCGGAGATGCTTGTATTACCAGTTATATTTCAAGGTTACGCCATATTCACGAGGCGCCGCATAATTGACGAGGGCAAATATTCCCGGCGCATCATAAACACTGGCAATATACCGGTTATCAAAGAGATTCCTCCCCCACAGACCAATGGACCAGCGTTCGCTTTCCGGAGTCCATTCAACATTCGCATTCACATAATGTGTAGGTTGAATCGTGGCTCTCGGTGTATTTAACAGAGAGGTATTATATTTCTTCCCTGTATAATTGTACATGATATTGGCACTCGTTGTGCCGTTACCCAACCGGAACTCATAGGCTGCGCTGGCAGACCCTGCCCATTTTGGCGCATTCTGCAGCCTGTAACCCGACAGATCGATGATCTCCGGCGCGCCTGTCAGGCCGATATTGGTATAGTCGAAGTTCTTGTACTTGGCGTCCAGATAGGCAAGGCTGCCGTTCAGTGTCAGACCTTCCACCGGAACCAGCACCGTCTCCAGCTCAAAACCCTTGATATGGGATTTGGCGGCATTGACGATGGTATTGCCGTTAACCAGAACGCCTTCCTCATTGGGCGCATAGTAAATCTGGGCGAGTTGCATGTCCCTGTAGATGGTAAAGAATCCGGTCAGATTGGTACGGAGGCGGTTACCGAACCAGTCCGCCTTGATGCCGGCTTCGAACGTATCCACGGTTTCCGGGCCGAACGGGCCGATATCCTGGGGCAGCGTGATGCGGCCCACGAAACCGCCTGATTTGAATCCACGCGCATAATAACCGTAAAGCAGCGCATTATCCGTCGCCTGGAAATCCAGTCCCAGTTTCCAGCCGAACTTGTCCCAGTTTTTGCTTCCCTGCGCGACAAAGCCGCCAAGCGGTGTATCGCCGGCATAGACTGCCGGCCCGTTCAGGTTGATAAAATTGAAAACGCCGGCTTCCATTTCCGTCTTCTCGTGCGTGTAACGGACGCCAGCCTGGAGCCGCAGCCGATCGGTCAGATCGATATAGCTGTGGGCAAACAACGAACCGGACCAGTTATCCTGATCCTGCGTGGAAAACTGCCGGAATCCGGGCAGTGCGAACTCGATGACATAATTCTGGCTGAGGTCGTAATGCGTTTTCATATACGCACCGCCGACAAGCAGATGAATCGAATCTGTCAGGTCAACACTGGTCCGCAATTCCTGATTGAACTGCCAGCCTTCCGTCGGTCGACGGTTGGCGTGAAAAAGCAGTGGCGTCCCGTCCTGATCGGTGGTTTCGTACAAATCAAACTTTTTATAGCCGGTAATCGACGTAAGGTCGCCAATGGCCGTATTCGCCCAGTTCATCGTCAGCGTCAGACGATACGTGTTCATGTCGCTGATGTCAGGTTCGCCAGCGGATGCCGAATAATATTTGTTGGGCGCATGACAACGCTGACCGGCAGGAACACAGGGAGAGGCGTACATCGGCAACTTCGCGCCCGCGACAGGCCCGGGCGGCAGATAGAGCGCCTCTCCGGGAATGGAGCCATTGACGATCATCGGCGCGCCATTGCGGGCACGCGCATATTCGCCGATCAGCGTGGCGTCAAAATCGGGCGAAGGCGTCAACTTCAGATAACCGCGCACCACCGTGACATCCTGGCTGCCCATGTCGGAGCCATCGACGATGTTCGTCACCCAGCCATCGCGACCATGGTGGAAGGCCGCGACCTTCCCCGCGAGCAGATCCTCGATAATCGGGAAATCGACCGCTGCCTTGATATCGATCCGGTTCCGGTTGCCGTAGGTGATTTCGGCGCGACCGCCAAATTCGCCCGTCGGCTGGCGCGTAACGACGTTAACCACGCCACCCGTGGTGTTGGCGCCGAACAATGTACCCTGCGGCCCGCGCAAGATCTCCACGCGTTCAACGTCGAACAGATCGAGCAAGGCGCCATAACTGAAATATTGCGGAACGCCATCCGACACAATCGAAACGGTGCTTCCCGCATAGGGATCGGGGTCGATCACGCCGACGCCGCGAATGCTGAAGACCGCCGTGTTGGGTGTATTGCCGAAGCTGCCGATCTGGATGGAGGGCACCGCGCCCTGCAATCCCTGCAGCGTAACCGCCTGCAGATTCTCCACCATCTCGCCGCTTACCGCAGATACCGCAATCGGCACCGACTGAAGATTTTCGGCGCGTTTCTGCGCCGTCACGATAATGTCCGCCACACCGGTACTGGCGGGAGTAACGGGCGCTGCCTCTCCTGCCGTCTGCGCCCCTGCGGGAGCGGCGGCCAGCGCGCACAGGGACAATCCGGCCAGAAAAATCGATCGGCCAGTTACCCCTTCGAACCTCGTTGATGTTTTCAATACTTCCTCCTCTGCATAATATTTATTTACGCTGCATTTATTCTTGACCGGCATGGCTTATTGTTAAGGATCAGCCCCTCTGTCTATTCCAGTGTCTCCAGAAGAGCGGGCACATAAGGTGACAGCCTGTCGAATTGTCCTTTTCTGACCTTGTGTGCCCAGTCGGGATTGGAAATCAGCCCCCGTCCGACCCCGATCAGGTCGACATCGTGACGCTCCAGCATGGCAAGGGCCTGGTCGATACTTGCCGGTGCCGCAGTCTCTCCAAAGAGCGTGTCGAGCATCTCACGGTCCAGGCCTACCGATCCAACCGTCATGACAGGCACGCCGGACAGTTTCTTTACCCAGCCTGCAAGGTTGAGGTCGGAACCGGCAAACTCCGGCTCCCCGAAACGCCGGGTGGAACAGTCGAACAGGTCAACCCCTGCCTCGACAAGAGGCGAAATGACGGCTTCCAGTTCCTGCGGATTTTGCGCCAGACGGGCTGTGTAATCCTGCGCCTTCCATTGCGAAATCCGGAAAAGGATCGGAAAATCCGGAGCTGTCGCGCGCCGGATGCCCGCCACAATCCCGGCGGCAAAGCGCGACCGGTTCGCGAAGGAACCGCCATAGTCGTCCGTGCGCCGGTTCGTTGCTTCCCAGAGAAACTGGTCGATCACATAGCCGTGCGCGGCATGCAGCTCGACACCGTCAAAGCCAAGTTGGAAGGCCGAAACGGCAGCCGAGACATAGGCTTCGCGCACCTCGTCGATTTGCACCTTTGTCATGGGCGGCGCCATCGGGGCAAGCGGCGTCCCGATGCCGCCAACAATACCGGAAGGGCCGACATGGCGCGGCTCGACCATGCCTTTGGCGTCATAAATTCCTTCAATCACGGGTTTGATCTGCAAACCCACATGCCAAAGCTGGGGCATAATGCGTCCGCCGGCCGCGTGAACCGCATCGACCACCTTCTTCCAGCCGGCAAGCGCATCTTCTCCATAAAAACGGGGAACATTCTCGTCGTTGGAGGCGCCCGCATGGGGTATCCATGTACCCTCGGTGATAATGAGCCCGACGCCGCCCTCTGCACGCCGCCGATAATAGGCGGCAACGTCGGCTCCGGGCACACCGCCCGGCGAAAAACAGCGCGTCATTGGCGCCATCACCAGCCGGTTCTCCAGGCTGAGGCCCGCGATGCGAAAAGGCGTGAACAGTGCTTCCGCGTGCCGCGCCACACCGGTTAATCCTGTGGTGTCCATAATTCCTCCTGATCGCCCCGTTATCCCGGGTGTCTTTTATCTGGTGACGCCAGGCTCCGGGCAGACGGGTTCGCCGCTCAAACCCAGCCCGCCATATGGGGCGAGGAACGATGGATGATTGACCGCAAACGCGTGAAGCGCCATTCCCCATCCACCTTGCGAAACGCATCGTCATATTCACTGAACAACCAATAGGGCGTCTCGCGTCCGTCGATACGCAGGGTGGCGGGGATGATCGCGCGCCAGCGGCCTTCAGCCACATCGCCCTTCACGTCGATGATGTCGTTAAGGGCCGTGTGCACGGAGAAGCTCACCGCCTTCGGCATCCCCGCGAAGAAATTTTCAATCGCGGTACGCCCGGCATACCGGCCATAATCCTCCCCGGCATCCCACACGCCATCCTCTGTGAACAGCGCCGCCAGTGCGGGGGCGTTATAATTCTCGTCGCACAATGCGCAGTAATGGTGCTTCAGCCGTCTGATGGCTTCGATATCTTCCATCAGCGCGAGGCGGGAGGCCAGATCATCCGTCATGCCGGGGCTCCCGCACGCGGAAAGTGATGTGGAGTTCCTTTAATGCCCGCAACATCAGATTGGGGAGATGCGCATAATCGTTTGCTGCCTCGTCAAGCTGGATGTCATCCAGCCGCTCCAGCACGGCGCGAAAACCCCAGTACAGTTCCCGCCGCGCCAGAGGCGCGCCAAGACAATGATGAATCCCTGCACCAAACGCCATATGCGCCCCCGCGCCGGGCCGGTCGATATCCAGTTTCGACGGGCATTCGAACCGCCGCGCATCGCGGTTGGCTGCTCCATAGCAAACGCCCACCAGCGCACCCGCCGGAATGGTGACTCCGGCAATTTCCGCATCGCGCGCGGCGACGCGATGCAGCAACTGCACCGGCGACTCCAGGCGCAACACCTCCTCGATGAACGGTCGCAGATATTTATCGGGATCGCTCCGCAGCAACTGGCCCTGCTGCGGATTGCGCGCCAGCAGCATGATTCCGGCGGACAACGCATTGGTCGTGGTCTCACTGCCACCTACGAACGTATCCGCCATAATGTGTGCGAAAAGCTCCTCGTCGGTCAGCCGCCTGCCGTCGCTTGTAGACGTGTTGACGAGATCGCTCAGAAGCGTGGCGTCCGGAGTCTCGCGCAGATCATCGAATATCTTCTTGAAGTAATGTTGCGCTTCGATCTCCGCCTCGATCGTAGCGAGTTCCTCCTCTTCCGTCTGGAGAAGACCGAGGCGCATGATATAGGCGTTGGTCCAGTCCTTGATCTTCCAGAGATCTTCCATCCTGGCGCCCATCTGGATGCCGATCACCCTCAGCGGCAGCGGCACCGCAAACTGTGAAACGAACTCGCAACGGCCGTCGGCGATAAAATCATCAACCAGCTCATATGCCGTATCGCGGACAATCGGGTCGAGTTCCTTGATTCTGCCCGCCCGAAACGCCTGCTCGAAGATACCGCGTGTCTGGCTGTGTCGCGGTTCGTCCTGCTGGGACAAGGATGGTCCGGGGAGCCAGCCTTTCTCGACATAGACTTCCCGCATCCGGGCTGCGCGTGACGCCTGGATGCCGTCACGCACATGCTCGACAATTCCGCCACTGACAAATGTTTCAGGATCCAGAATAACACGGCGCACATCGTCATAGCGCGTGACGATGTAAAACCCCGTCACCGGGTCGCGATACACCGGCTGTTCTTCCAGCAGATGGTCATAAACCGGAAAAGGACATTCTATGACTTCCGGATCAGTGAAGCTTGGCCCCTGATCCGCGACGTTGATATTCTCCAACATTCTTGCTCCCGCCCAATATCCATCTGCAACCCCGACACATTCTGTTTTTGTTGTGGTGGACATCCACCGCCGGACGGAGTTAAACAGTATCAGAACTCTGATTCTGCTTTTATGGCCGCAGCCGTTGCGTGTCAATATCACCCGAAGCGCCGGCCTGTGCCATTCACCGGCCACAAGATTGGGTGCCCGGGGCACGACCAGCGAGAGTGGATTTAAGTGACGAACGACGTATCAAAAGAAATTATCAAGTGGGCCGATCATTCCGAATGGACTTTCGCACCACAGCAGGAACGGAGCCGAAAGACACTTGTAAAAATTGTCGATGCAGCCGTTTCCCTGTTTTCCGCAAAGGGGTTCGAGAATACGTCTGTCATGGATATATCGCGCGAGTCCGGCGTTTCTGTTGGCGCGATTTATACGCGCTTCGCCGACAAGGAAGCGATCCTCCACACTGTCTTTTCGTCCTACTACAGAACCCGAAAAGACCAGTTCGATGCCCTTACCGAACCGGAGTTATGGCAAGGCAAAAATGTTACCGATGTGGTGACATTCTACATCAATATTCTCTTCAGTTCCTTTCGTCAGGATGCCGGCATGTTGCGCGTTGCCGAGCGGCAACGGCTGTCCAATCCGTTTCTGGCGGAAAGCGGTGCAAGCGTGAACCGGCATGTCGCCGACAGACTGGGCGCGATGCTGGAATTGCACGCCAACTGCATCGGCGGCGACGTGCGGACAAAAGCGAAATATCTGCACAACATCCTGCGCAACGCGCTGGTGGTGGCTATACTGCAGGACACTTCACCCGTACCACCCGCACTGGCCATCGCCACCAGCGAGTTCCAGTCGGAGGCCCTGGCCATGGCGCTCGCCTATCTCGGCCTTGATTCTGAAAACAGATAGGCAGGGGGTCCGGGAACAGGCCGCACGACCGTCAACAGCAGCAGCATGAACTTATGGATGGAAACCATCATCCTTCACCCGTTGCCGTTACGGTATATTTGCCGGATTCTCCGAAGTGTTGCGGGTAACATGATCCAGCCACGCGTCTGACAACGGCTCTGGCTCCACAGCCGCATCCGATGCCGATGCCGCCGGGGCGGTGGGAATCATGCCATCGTCGACTACACCATCCGCCGTAATGCCATAAACCTGATCGTCCGGCTCGATCCCGAAATCCGGCACTTCCACATCGTCCGACAAATCACTGGCCTCCGTCCCGGCCACGGCTTTCGACATAAACGCCTGAAAAATCCGCGCAGGAGCCTGACCGCCGGCCAGCCCGCGTACCGGTTTCGCGTCGTCACGTCCCATCCACACGCCCGATACCAGCTCGGGCGTAAAGCCGATGAACAGCCCATCCTTGCCGGAACTGGTTGTCCCTGTCTTGCCGGCCAACGGTCGACCGATCTGCGCCGCCCGTCCGGTTCCGGTCTCCACAGCGGCGCGCAACAGGTCGGTCATGTAGGCCGCGACGAACGGGGCAACCAGCACGCGCGGTGTTTCCCTTTCGCGGTTATACACCATCCGCCCGGACGCCGTGGTGATGGACTGAATCCCCCATGGCCGTACCTCGCGCCCATTGTTGGCAATGGCGGCATAGGCGGCTGTCATCTCGATCAACGTCGTATCAGACGTACCCAACACCATCGCCGCTCCGGTATCGACGGGCGTGGTGATACCCATGCGGCGCGCCATCCGCGACACTGCGTCCGTACCATAACGCACGCCAAGTCTCACGGCGACGGTATTGATCGACCGCGCGAACGCCTCCCGCAGTGTCACCGGACCCACGAATCGCCCGTTGGCGTTGCGCGGCGACCAGTTTCCCACACGGATCGGCTCATCAACCACCATATCGTCCGGCTTCATCCCCTCTTCCAGCGCCACCAGATAGGGGAACAGCTTGAACGATGAACCGGATTGCCGCCGCGCCGTCGTGGCCCGGTTGTAAATGCTCGTGGCGTAATTCCGCCCACCCACCAGTGCCGTCACCGCGCCATCGGTGCGCATCGCGATGATCGCTGCCTGGGTGCCGCCGATCTCCTGCGTATGCACCGCCGCCTCGGCTGCCGCCTGCTGCTCCGGCATCAGCGAAGTCACCACTTCCAGCGGTTCTTCCACCTCGTCGGTCAGCGTATCCAGTTGCCCCATTATCCAGTCGGTGAAATAACGCACGCTGCCGGTGCGTTCATGGTCGACGACAAACCGTACCCCGTCGACATCGGCGGCGGTGGCCGCCGAAGGTGTGATCGCGCCGCTGTCAGCCATGGTATGGATCACGATTTTCGCCCGTCCCCGCGCGCGCTCCGGATCTGCCGTCGGTGAATAGCGGCTCGGCGCCTTCACCAGGCCTGCAATAATCGCGGCCTGCTCCAGGGTCAGCTGCGTTGCCGGATGTCCGTAAAACCGCCGGGATGCAGCATCGATGCCATAAGCGCCGCCGCCGAAATACACGCGGTTCAAATAAAGTTCCATGATCTGCTGCTTGGTAAACCGGCGCTCGATAGCCATCGCCAGAATCACTTCGCGCACCTTGCGACTGTAATTCTTGGATGATGTCAGAAAGATATTGCGCGCCAGCTGCTGCGTTATCGTCGAACCACCCTGCACCTTGCTGCCCTGCCGCCAGTTCACATAAGCCGCGCGTGCCAGACCGATCGGGTCGACGCCCGGATGCCAGTCATAGCGGCGATCCTCCACCGCTTTCATCGCTTCCACCATCACGGCGGGGATTTCGGCATAGGGAATCCAGCGGCCATAGCTGGGGCCGATCGTCACCAGTTCCTCGCCATCGGCGGCGCGAATCACCACCGATTGCCCCTGCGGCGATTTCATCATCTCGGTGTAGGTGGGCAAGGAAGACGACGCCGTCGCCACCGCAATAGCAATCCCCAGTGCCACAAACGCCGTCACAGCCAGCACAGCCACCAGCAGCCTGAGCACCAGTCGGCGCACCGGATGACGGGAAGGCGATTTACGCCGCGAGGAACGGGAGGGCTGGCGCTCCATGGATGGGCTCCCATAGTCGCAGTTCGGCCCAACGGCAATTTCTTTCCTTGCCCTGTGCCACGCCCTGCCGGTAATCGACCGGCTTCTGGTGAAAGGGTATCGGATAGATGTCGGATGCGGTGAAAAAGGTGGTTCTGGCGTTTTCGGGCGGGCTCGATACGTCGGTCATCCTGAAATGGCTACAAACAACCTATAATTGCGAAGTGGTGACCTTCACCGCCGACCTCGGTCAGGGCGAGGAGCTGGAACCGGCCCGCCACAAGGCCGAAATGATGGGCGTCAAACAGATCTTCATCGACGATCTGCGCGAGGAATTCGTCAGCGATTATGTTGCCCCGATGATGCGCGCCAACGCGCTCTATGAAGGGCAATATCTGCTCGGCACTTCCATTGCCCGCCCGCTGATCTCCAAACGTCAGATTGAAATCGCCAAGGAAGTCGGGGCCGACGCCGTTTCCCATGGCGCGACCGGCAAGGGCAATGATCAGGTGCGCTTCGAACTGGGCTATTACGCCCTCAACCCGGATATCCGCATCATCGCGCCGTGGCGCGAATGGGATCTGACCAGCCGGGAAGCGCTGATTGCGTTTGCCGAAGCCCATCAAATCCCGATCCCGCGCGACAAGCGCGGCGAAAGCCCCTTCTCCACCGACGCCAATCTGCTGCACACCTCGTCCGAAGGAAAGGTGCTGGAAGATCCGTGGGAAGAAGTGCCGGAGTATGTCTACAGCCGCACCGATAACCCGGAAACCGCGCCGGATACACCGCAATATATCACCATCGATTTCGAACGCGGCGATCCGGTCGCCATCGACGGCGAGGGATTGTCGCCCGCATCCTTGCTCGCCCGCCTGAACGATCTGGGCAAGTTGCATGGCATCGGAAGGCTCGATCTGGTGGAAAACCGCTTCGTCGGCATGAAGTCGCGCGGCATGTATGAAACACCGGGGGGCACCATCTGGCATGCGGCGCATCGCGGCATCGAATCGATCACGCTGGATCGTGGTGCGGCGCATTTGAAAGACGAGCTGATGCCGCGCTATGCGGAACTGCTCTATAACGGTTTCTGGTTCTCGCCCGAACGCGAAATGCTGCAAGCCGCCATCGATCACAGTCAGGAAAAGGTAACCGGCACAGTGCGCTGCAAACTCTACAAGGGCAGCGTCCAGGTCGTCGGGCGCAAATCGCCGTTCAGCCTGTATTCGCCCAAAATCGTCACCTTCGAGGACGACGCCGGAGCCTATGATCAACGCGACGCCGAGGGCTTCATCCGCCTGAATGCACTGCGCCTGCGGATTCTCGGCCAGCGAGACCGCTAGCAAAGCGCAGATATCTGGTGCATTCCTTTCCGTGCGGTCATGCCTGACCGCACGGAGGCGGGCTGATGCCAACAGGAAATCACGGGGAACCTTCCGGTCTCCGGCTGTTTCGCCAGACGCTGGTCGTCATGGCCGGCATCGGGACGGCGCTGATCGCGTGGCGGCTTACCAATGTCATCCTGTTGCTGTTTGCCAGCGGCCTCGCCGCCATGCTCTTCTTCCAGTTGACGAAATTTCTGCAACGGCTGTTGGGGCTGCCTTTTGCGATCGCGCTGACACTGGCGGTTATCCTGCCGATCACCGGCATCATACTTATCGGGTGGATGTTCGGCAGCCTGATGGCGACGCAGTTCGCACAATTGTTCGTGCGTGTTCCCCATGCATTCGAGGTAGCAGACAACTGGTTGCGCGGCAGTTCCCTTGGGCGCGAAATCATCGCCCGGTACGAGAGCTTCCTGCCTGACGGCAGCCGGATTGTGACTTTCGTTCAGTCGCTGCTCGCCAATGTCGGCACCGCCGTCACCGAACTGATCATTGTATTGGTGGCAGGCATCTACCTCGCGGCCCAGCCGGCGCTCTATACCGGCGGCATGTTGAAGCTCGCACCCCCGCGTGCGCGCCCACGTGCACTGTCTCTGTGGAACAGCGTTGTCCGCGCGCTGCACGCCTGGCTGAAAGGCCAGGCTATCGGTATGCTGTTTGTCGGCGTCGGCACGGCGACGGGCTTCTGGGTCGTAGGCCTGCCGGCGCCACTGGCCATCGGTCTCGTCGCCGGATTATGCGAATTCGTACCCTATCTCGGCGTTATCGTCGTATCGATTCCGGCGATCATTCTCGGTTTCTCCATCAGCATCGAAACCGGGATCTGGACGATCCTCGTGCTGGTCGTGGTGCAGCAGGTCCAGGGAAATTTCGTTTCCCCGATGGCGCAGCAGATGATGGTCCGCCTGCCCCCGGCGCTCACCATCTTCTCGCTGATCGCCGCCGCATTACTCACCGGCCCGCTGGGCGTAATCCTCGCGGTGCCGCTGACTGTCGTCGGCCTCGTGCTGGTGAGGGAATGGGTGGCCGCGCGGGACCGCACCGCTATGGCAGCACTGCCGCCTCCGCCTCCGCCTGCTCCGGCTTCTCCACCGTCACCCCCATCTCCCTGACCAGCGCGTCCGCGCCGTCCAGCTTCGTCATCACCCACAGCATATAACGCGCATCCACCGAGATCGACCGCGCTACTTTCGGGTCATAATGCCAATCGGCCAGCATACCTTCCAGCGTCCCGTCGAAGGCCAGCCCGACGAAGTCGCCGCGCGCGTTCAACACCGCCGAACCGCTATTGCCATTGGTAATATCGGTCGAAGACAGAAAGTTGACCGGCAACGTCCCCAACGCCGGCGACGCGAATTGCCCCCAGTCTTCCGCGCGCACCAGATCCAGTAACGCCGGCGGATTGTTGAACGGCGGCTTGCCTGTCTCTTTCTCCAGCAGCCCGCGTGTTGTCGTGAACGCCGCCCATTGCGCGCCATCGCGGACATCACGCCCCTCGACATGGCCATAGGTGAAACGTAGCGAACCATTGGCGTCCGGATAGATTTTCTGACCCCTTGCCGCCGCATGCGCCCTCACCACGTCCATCCATGCCACGCGTGCGGCAGACAGCCGTCCTTCATGCTCGCGGCGGCGCGCGTCACCCGCCATTTCGCGTTCATAGGCGACGACCGCAACCTGAATGAAAGGATCATCCGAAGCACGAAAATCCTGCGCCGGGCGGTTGAGCCACGCCAGCCGTTGCGCCAAATCGCCCAGCTTCGTCCCCGCATACAGACCATCCAGTCCGATGCCGGCAATCTTGCGCTCCAGGGGCAGATTGCGATCAGCTTCAGGCAGTTTATGCACTTCGATCAGCGCCTGGGCCAGAATCGCCTGGTCAATCCGCGGTATATATTGACGATCGATAGCGGTCAGCCGGTCGGCCAATGCCTGGCGATCCCGCTCCTGCCAACCGAGCGCGCGCTCCGCATCCGGTCGCTCCCGCTCCATCGCCCAACGGTATAAATCGCGCGCCGCCCGCAACATCTGCACCCGATCCAGACTCTGGCCAATCAAGCCTGCCCGCGTCATACGCAATTCCAGATCGAGCAGCCCTTCGTACTCGGAGATCGCCCGCCGGTATTCACGCCTTTGCGGTTGTTCAGATGCCCAGCGCAGCCGTTCGGCATCCTCCCCTGCCTTTATTTGCAACAATCCCGCCGCGCGCGCTGCGTCTATCTGTCCCTGGATTTTCTTTTCATAATTTGCGGCGCGCCGCAGCAAAGACGCATAGGCGATGCGATCGGCCTCATCCTGCGCCCGGGATTCGATCAATCCGCTATATTCTGTCAGCAACCGCTTCCAGGTCGGATAAATATCCTCGAACCAGATTTTCGTCTCGCCCGCGGTCCGATAGCGCTCGGTCGTGCCGGGATAGCCGGCGATCAAGACAAAATCGCCCTGCTTCAGATCAGTGGTCGCCACTTTCAGATGTCCGCGCGACTGATAGGGAATATTGGTTTCACTATACGCCGCCGGCGTGCCGTCGGGCGCAACATAAGCGCGATACAGGCTGAAATCACCGCTGTGGCGGGGCCATTGCCAATTATCGACATCGCCGCCAAATGCCCCGACGCTGCCTGGCGGCGCATAAACCAGCCGCACATCCTGAATTTCGAGCATCTGCTGCAAATACCAGATACCCCCGCCGAAATAGGGACGCACATCGCAGCGCCGTCCCGGCTGCTCCTCACATGCGGCGATCAGTTTCTTGCGGTTGCGCTCCAGCGTCTGCGTCCGCGCGGCGCCAGACTGGCCGGACGACAGCCCCGCCTGCATCGGCGTGCTGACATCGCGCAATGCCTCCATCACCAGCACCCGACTACCCGGCGCCGCCGGCAATTCTGCCCCAAGGGTTTTCGCCAGAAACCCGGCTGTCAGATAATCCTGTTGCGGCGTCGAATGATACTGGATCGATCCATAGGCACAGTGATGATTGGTGGCGATCAGCCCCTGCGGTGAGACAAAAGCGGCCGAACAGCCGCCCAGGGATACAACGGCGTTCATCGGCGCGGCATTCATATCCGCCAGCGCCTGCGGCGGTATTTGCAGCCCCGCCTCAACCAGTTCGGCGGCGATCTCCGGGGCCTGCGACGGCAACCACATGCCCTCGGCGGCAAACGCCGCACCAGCGGCGAAACCCAGGCCAAGACCCATCACCCAACTTGCTAAACGCATGAAATCCCATCCCTCTCCGCCCCTTGACCTGCACTTTGTGAACTGTGTTTCACAAAAATGTCAATGTGCGGGGAAGGCTTAACCGCGCGCCACCTGGAAACCCGCAAAGGACTGCGTAACCGGCATCAGTTCCAGCGTGTTGATATTCAGATGCGGCGGCAAGGTCGCGACCCAGAAGATGGTTTCCGCAATATCCTCCCCGGTCATGGGATTGGCGTCGCCATAAAGTGCCCTGGATGCTTCTGCATCGCCGCCTGTCCGAACCAGGGTAAATTCGGTCTCCACCATGCCCGGTTCGATCGAGGTCACCCGCACGCCCGTGCCATGCAGGTCGGAGCGCAAGCCCAGCGAAAACTGCCGGACAAACGCTTTCGTGCCACCATAAGCATTGCCGCCGCGATAGGGATATGTCGCTGCCACCGAACTGATATTCACCACCACACCCTGCCGCGCGATCAATCCCGGCAACATCCGGTGGGTGAGCGTGACCAGGCCGGTGATATTCGTGTCGATCATCTGCCGCCATTGATCGAGATCGGCTTCCTGCGCCGGGCTGGTCCCCAACGCCAGGCCGGCGTTATTCACCAGCGCGTCGATATCGCGAAATTGCGCCGGCAACGCTGCCAGCGCCGCATCGATGGCGTCCGCATCGCGCATGTCGAAACAGACCCCATGCACCTGCTCCGCGCCCAGTTCCGCCACCAGCGCATCCAGACGTTCCTGCCGCCGCCCGGTGGCGATCACCTTCCAGCCCGCCCGCACAAACCTCCGCGCCGTCGCCGCACCGATGCCCGCCGTCGCCCCGGTAATCAGGATCGTCCCGGTCATATCATCTCCTCAAATTTCGAAAGCGGAACGGGAGATTTCACCCCCGTTCCAGCAGGTCAGGCGGCCGCGCGCACCCGCGCCGACGCATCTTCTTCCTCCCCGGTTTTTGCCGGATGCATCACGAAATCGAAGGCGATATCGGCATATTCACCTTTCACACCCAGGCTCGTCGCCGGCTCGCCGCCGGTTTTGTGAACCAGGTCCGGTATCAGATCGTCCCGCGTCGCATAGGCGAAATCGTCATGCAGATAAGGATCTCCGGCAATATTGATCTGCGTCGTCAAATGACGATGACCGTCTGCGGAAACAAAAAAATGGATATGTGCCGGCCGATGGCCGTGGCGGCCAATCGCCTTCAATATATTCTCGGTCGATCCACCCGGTGGGCAAGCATAGCCGGCAGGAACAATGCTGCGATAGGCATAGCGCCCGTCCGCATCAGCGATAATGGTGCGGCGCAGATTAAAGTCGCTCTGTGTCTTGTCGAAATAAGAATAATTACCCAGCGTATTGGCGTGCCACACTTCCACTTTCGCGCCCGGCAGCGCCTTGCCATTCACATCACGAACCTGCCCATGCATCACCAGCAGCTCGCCCTTGTCCGTGCCGTCGTCAAGCCGCGCCTTGCCCTCCACAACCGGCGCGCCGGCCACATACAGCGGTCCTTCGATGGTGCGCGGGGTGCCGCCCGTTACGCCGGCGGCGGCATCCTTCGCATCGGCGCGAATGTCGAGGAAGCGCTCAATACCAAGCCCCGCCGCCCACAAGCCATATTCGCCCGATCCGGTGGATGCAAAATTCAGAAATGTCCAGAATTCATCCTCCGTGATATCGAACTCCTCGATCGTGGCGAACAAATCGCCAACAATCCGGCGGGTAATCGCTTTCAGGCGCGGATCACCGCCACCGACATTGCCGCCGCTCAATTTATCGAGCAGTTCCTGAACTTCGGGGGAATCCACCAAACGCTCTGCCATGACGCTCTCCTTCTGCGCTTCCGCCAGGTCCTCCGAGCGCGCCGGCGTATCCGGACCACGCGCTGGAATCCTGGAGTCTGCCCACAGATATACGTTGGCCAGGGCAATGGGAAAGACTATTCAGAAAGGCACCAATCATCGGGGAGCAATAAATGTCGAAGACAAACACGCGTGTAACGTCCGGTTTTGACCGGGAATCGACCGCCATGGACGTGGTGGCGGGGCATGATCTTTCGGGCCGGAACGCCATCGTTACCGGCGGTTCCTCCGGCATAGGCATCGAAACGGCCAGGGCGTTGGCCAGTGCCGGCGCTGATGTGACCCTTGCCGTGCGCGACCTCGCCGGCGGGGAAAGCGTCGCCCGGGAAATCAACGCCGCGATCGGGTCGGAACGTGTCCATGCTGCCCGCCTCGATCTCTCCAGCCTCGCGTCCGTACGCGCCTTCGCCGCCGCCTGGGGAGAGCGCCCCCTGTCGTTGCTGATCAATAACGCCGGCATCATGGCATGTCCGTTCAGCCATACCGAAGACGGCTTCGAAATGCAGTTTGGCACGAACCACCTCGGCCATTTCCTGCTCGCCCACCTGTTATCCCCGGCATTGCAACGGGGCGCCCCTTCCCGCGTCGTCGCACTCTCCTCTTCGGCGCATTTATATTCCGACGTCCATTATGACGACATCGATTATACGGCCCGCGCCTATGATCCCTTCCAGGCCTATGGCCAGTCCAAAACCGCCAACGCCCTGTTCGCAGTGGAATTCGACCGGCGTTACCGGGACAGGGGCATACGCGCCTTTTCGGTGATGCCAGGCGTTATCAACACCGGTCTCGCGCGGCACCTCAACCCGGGCGATCTGGAAAAGATGCTTGCCCCCAGCGCCGACGATCCCCGTCCCTATTTTTTCAAAAATACCGGCCAGGGCGCGGCCACGAGCGTCTGGGCCGCCGTCGGGCCGGAACTTGACGGACACGGCGGGCTTTATCTGGAAAATTGCGCCGAAGCCCTGCCTTTCGGTCCGGATCTGCCGCGTGGGGAAGGCGTGAAATCATGGGCGCTCGATCCGAAATCGGCGGCGCGGTTGTGGGAGATCTCGGAAGCGCGCGTCGGCCTGGCCGGCTGAGCAACGCCGCCACTTGATTCCGGCGCGCCAAAGCGCCACTTCTGCGCGCCATGAGTCTGTTTCCCGATGATGCCCCCTATCGCGTACTGGCGCGCAAATACCGGCCCGCCGGCTTTGATGCGCTGATCGGCCATGCGGCGATGGTGCAGACACTGGGCAACGCCATCAGGTCCAACCGGCTCGCCCAGGCCTGGCTGCTCACCGGCGTGCGCGGCGTCGGCAAGACGACGACGGCACGCCTGATCGCCAAGGCGCTCAACTGCACCGGGCCGGATGGCGATGGCGGCCCGACCATCGCGCCCTGCGGCGTTTGCGCCAATTGCACGGCAATCGCCGCCGGCCAGCATATCGACGTGGTGGAGATGGACGCCGCGTCGAACACGGGCGTCGACAATATTCGCGAAATCATCGAGGCCGTGCGCTATGCGTCCGTATCGGCCCGATACAAGGTCTATATCGTCGACGAAGTGCATATGCTGTCGAAGGGCGCGTTCAACGCCCTGCTCAAAACCCTGGAAGAACCGCCGCCGCATGTGAAGTTCATCTTCGCAACAACCGAAGTGCAAAAGGTTCCGGCAACCATATTATCCCGGTGTCAGCGCTTCGACCTGAAACGAATTCCGCAACATCTTCTGGCCGAACATTTCGCCGACATTTGCCGGCAGGAATCCGTCACCATCGAGCCGCAGGCACTGGCGCTGATCGCCCGCGCCGCCGAAGGCAGCGCCCGCGACGGGCTGTCGATCCTCGATCAGGCGATAGCCATGGGCGCAGGCACGGTCACGGCGGATGCGGTGCGCGATATGCTGGGCCTCGCCGACCGTGGCCGCACGACGCGCCTGCTCGGGGCGGTGCTGGAAGCGGACGCGCCCGCCGCCCTTGCTGCCCTGCAAGACGGGCATGACGCCGGCGCGGAGCCCCAGGCGCAGTTCGCTGCCCTCCTCGATATGGTGCACGCCCTCACCCGCACGAAGTTTTCCGGCGCGCCCGATCCGGATCTGGCCGAGGACGACCGTAGCGCCCTTTCCGGCTGGGCCGGACAACTGGGCTTCCCGGCACTGCATCGCCTGTGGCAATTGTTGCTGAAGGGCCATGCGGAGATCAACCAGGCCCCGGACGCGCATCAGGCAGCCGAGATGGCGATTTTGCGGATCGTCCACGCCGCTGGCCTTCCCGACCCCGAACGGCTGGCGAAACTGCTCGATGGCGGCGCACTGCCCGCTACGCCAGCCGCCGCCGCGGCCCCTGCGCCCGCAAGCCCGCCCGGCCCCGCCGACTATGCAGAGCTGGTCGCGCTGTTCGAGCAAAATCTCGAAGCGCAATTGACCCGTCGCCTGACCGACGATGTCGCGGTCGTGCATATGACTCCGGGCGAATTGCAGCTCGCTGCCGTCGCCGAACTTCCGCCCGCCTTTACCAACGATATCCGCCGCTGCCTCGAAGACTGGACGGGGCGGTCATGGCGTGTCACGCTCACGGAAAATAGCGGCGGCGCCGAATCCCTGCGCCAGCTCGCCCGCCGCCGCGAGGCCGTTGCCCGTGAAGCGGCGCTCGCCGATCCGGTGGTTGTCGCATTGATGCGCGAATTTCCGGGCGCCCGGCTGGATGCCGTAGAACTGCCGACAGAAGAAAGAAGGATCGCAAGCGCATGAAAAGTCTCGATGATATTCTGAAAATGGCCAATAATGTTCAGGCCGAACTGCAAAAGGCCCAGGAGGGTCTCGATAATCTGATGGTCGAAGGCATGTCCGGTGGCGGCCTCGTGAAGGTAACGGCCAGCGCCAAGGGCCGAATCGTGTCGCTGTCGATCGATCCGTCGCTGCTGTCCGTGTCAGAAAAGGAAATGGCCGAAGACCTGATCGTCGCCGCCTTCAACGACGCCCGAACCAAGGCAGATGCACTGGCGCAGCAGGAAATGCAGAAAATGACCGCGGGCCTGCCATTGCCGCCCGGCTTCAAGTTCTAGGCGGAATCAGCGGCCAAACAGCCGGCGAAGCGCCATTCCGTCCAGACGGATAAAGGTCGGTCTACCGTGATTGCAGGTGCCGCTCGCCGGCACCTGCTCCATCTGCCGCAATATGGCGTTCATTTCCGCCAGCCCCAAAGGCCGCCCGGCCCGAACGCTGCCATGGCAGGCCATCGTCGCCGCCACATGGTCCAGCCGGTCGGTCAGCGCGAGAGGCGCGTCATGCGCCGCCAGATCATCGGCGAGGTCGGTCAACAGCGCGCGCGCATCCGGACTACCCAGCGCCGCCGGCATGGCGCGCACCAGCATCGTCGTCGGGCCGAACCGCTCCAGTTCCAGCCCGTAGCCGGCGAGTTGTGCTGCCGCTCCCTCCAGCCGGTCGCACGCCGCCACATCGAGTTCAACGGTTTCCGGAATCAATAACGCCTGCGCCGCCGCCGGGCGGTCGGCGGTGGCGGCGCGCAACGCTTCCAGCACCAGCCGTTCATGTGCCGCGTGCTGATCCACCAGCACCAGCCCGTCCTCCGCCTCGGCAACGATATATGTGTTGGCGATCTGGCCACGCGCGACACCCAGCGGAAATTGCCGCTCCGGCTCGCGCACAGGCGGCAATGGTCCGGACCGGGCCGGATTTTCTGCCTGAAACGCCCGACCGGATGGCGGTACATGATACGCCAAAGCCGGCTCCGCCAAAGCCCCCGATGGTGGCGCTGCCGGTGCTGGCTGTAGCGGCACCGCATGAAACGCCGTCGCCAGCGCTTCGCCTGCTGCCTGCACCGGGCGGATACCGGCAGCATCCAGCGCCGCCCGCACTGCCGACACGAGGCTGCCGCGAATCCGTGCCGCATCACGAAACCGTACTTCGGTTTTGGCCGGATGCACATTCACATCCACCGCCTGGGGCGGAAGGGTGATGAATAATGCTGCCACGCCATGCCGGTCGCGCGGCAACCGGTCCGCATAAGCACCGCGCAGCGCCCCGGACAGCAGCCGGTCTTTCACCGGGCGACCGTTGACGAACAGATATTGATGATCCGCCACACCCCGGCTGGCGGCTGGCAACCCGATCATGCCGCCAATGCCCAGATCCTCGCGCAAGAAATCCACCGGCACCATATCGCCACCCGCGGGCAGCAATCGCGCGACCCGCGCCGCCAGGCCCGCCTCGTCAGTGAGTGCTTCCGCTGCCACCGAAATCAGCGTCCGCCCGTCATGAACAAGTTCGAACGCCACCGCCGGATGCGCCATCGCCAACCGGCGTATGGCGTCGGTGATCGCCGCCACCTCCGTACGTTCGGCTTTCAGGAATTTCCGCCGCGCCGGCACGCGGCCAAACAGATCCTCCACCCGCACCCGCGTGCCCGGGGGCAATGCCGCAGGCGAATCGGCCAGCATTGCGCCACCATCCAGCCGCAACTCCCAGCCGGAGTCACTGTCTGCCGGACGGCTCTGGATGGTAAAACGCGCAACAGATGCAATCGCCGGCAGCGCCTCGCCGCGAAAGCCAAAACTGGCGATCGACAGCAAATCTTCCCCTGGCAGTTTCGATGTCGCATGCCGCTCCACCGCCAGCCGCAGATCATCAGGCCACATACCGCGCCCGTCATCCTCTACCAGGATTACGTCGATCCCGCCGCCTTTTACCGTCACCCGGATGCGTCGCGCGCCGGCATCCAGGCTGTTTTCCACCAGTTCTTTCACGACGCTCGCCGGACGCTCCACCACTTCACCGGCGGCGATGCGGTCCACAAGATAGGCGGGCAAACGGCGGATGCTCATATCCTCATTTCGCACCGGCACGGTGAAGGGGCAAGAGACGGGTCCGTTTTGGTGGACACAGATTCACAGAGTCGCTTGCATGGGTGCCGCCAACATCCTATGCGCCAAAGAACCCGCAACCTGTCCGCCCCGGCCATGTGCGACTCCTGCCGCCGCTGGAACCTGGCAGGCGGTATTCACTCGGGGCGATCCGGGGAGCGGCGCGAAACACGCGCTCGAAACAAGGTCTGCCTCCTGTGAATTTTTTTAACCGTCTCTTTGGGTTTTTCAGCCAGGATATGGCGATCGACCTCGGCACCGCCAACACCCTTGTCTATGTGCGCGGTCGTGGCATCGTTCTGAACGAGCCATCCGTGGTCGCCATCGAAATGGTCAATGGCCGCCGCCAGGTAAAGGCCGTCGGCAATGATGCGAAGCTGATGATGGGCAAGACGCCCGGCAATGTCGAGGCGATCCGCCCGTTGCGCGATGGCGTCATCGCCGACATCGAGGTCGCCGAAGACATGATCAAATATTTCATCGCCAAGGTGCATGGGCAAAGCCGCCTGCCATCCTGGCCGGAAATCATTGTCTGCATCCCGTCCGGCTCCACACCGGTCGAACGCCGCGCCATCCGCGATGCGGCCAGCAACGCCGGCGCCAGCCAGGTCAGCCTGATCCTCGAACCGATGGCGGCCGCGATCGGCGCGGGGATGCCGGTCACCGAACCGATTGGCTCGATGGTCGTCGATATCGGCGGCGGCACAACGGAAGTGGCGGTGCTGTCGTTGCGCGGCCTTGCATTCACCACCAGCGTCCGCATGGGCGGGGACAAGATGGACGAGGCCATCATCAATTATGTCCGCCGCAACCATAATCTTTTGATCGGCGAAGCCACCGCAGAACGCGTCAAAAAGGAAATCGGCACGGCGCTGCCGCCCGCCGATGGCATTGGCCGTACGCTCGAAATCAAGGGCCGCGATCTGGTGAATGGCGTTCCCAAGGAAATCACCATCAACCAGGGCCAGATCGCCGAAGCGCTTTCCGAACCGGTTTCCGCCATCATCGAAAGCGTACGGCTGGCGTTGGAGAACACCGCCCCCGAACTCGCGGCCGACATCGTCGATCAGGGCATCGTCGTCACCGGCGGCGGTGCGCTGCTCGGTTCGCTGGACGAGGCATTGCGCCAGGCCACCGGCCTGCCGGTCACCATCGCCGAAGAGCCGCTGTCCTGCGTGGCTCTCGGTACGGGCCGCGCGCTGGAAGATTCGGTCTATCGCGGCGTGCTGACCAGCGCCTGATTCGCAAAAACTTTACAATCTGCTAGCCTTGATGGCCGGGCGCTGTATGGAATGAGGGGCAATATGTCGCTCAAACCCGCATCTATGCCTTTGGGGGCACGGCCATGGTAGGCCGGCCGTCATCTGTCTCGGCGCGCCGGCGCGGTTTCGCCCGCCGGGACAGCAATCTGGCGCTTCTGGCCGCCCTCTTCACCGGCATTATCCTCGCGCTGGCGGTGCTGCTGCTCGTATTGCAACGGGTGAACCCCGCTCTGGGCCAACAGGTACGTGGCGCGATGGTCGATGCATTACAGCCCCTGCTATCGGTCGCCCATGCCCCGGTTGCCGCGGCGCGCGACATCGGTGACACCATCGGTGCACATTGGCGACTGGTGGATAAAAATGCGGCGCTGGAAGCCGAACTCGCGGAAAACCGCGCGGCAGTCGCACGCACGCGTTTGCTGGAACAGCAGGTGCGCGAACTGGAAGCGCTGATCGGTCTGCGCCGGCCCGAACGACGGGTCGTTGCGGCAACCGTCGCGGCAGCCGCGCCTGCGGTCGCTGCGCGCCGCACGGCCATTATCGGCGCCGGTCTCAAAGCCGGCGTGCGACCGCGCATGCCGGTCATCGCCGCCGATGGCCTCGCCGGTCGCGTTACCGAAGTCGGCCAGAATGCCGCGCGCATCATGTTACTGACGGACGCCAACAGTCGGGTACCGGTGAAGGTCATGCGCACCGGCTGGACAGGTCTGGCTATCGGAACCGGCGGCACATTGCTCGAATTCTCCTACGATATCGCTTCGGGGTCAGACCGGATCCGCGTCGGCGACCGTCTGGTGACGAGCGGCGACGGCGGGCTATACCCGCCCGGGATTCCCGTGGCGGTCATCATCGACGCCCGGGCGAGTCCGCCGCGCGCGCGGGCGCTTGCCAATCCTACGGGTCTCGGCGCTGTCATCGTCGAAGCTTCATGGCTTGCCCCCCCGGAAATCTTGCCCGTTTCCCCGGCGATACCCGAAGCCGATGTTCCGGCATCCGCCCCGGCTGCCACTCCATGAATCCGCCAATCATCAAGCCTTCGCCCATCGCGGATCGTGCCTGCAAGGCGATTCCGGCGGCGATCGTGTTTCTGGCCATGGCGGTGATGGCACTGCCGTTGCCGCTGGCAGTCGGAGCGATGCCGCATTTCGCTTTTTTGTTCGTCATTATCTGGGCCATACTGCAACCGCGCCTGATGCCGGTATGGGTCGCTTTTTTGCTTGGTGTGGTTTTCGATCTGCTGTCCGGCCAGCCGCTGGGTCAATCCAGCCTGTTGTTCGCCGGGGCGGTAGCCACCGTTCGCCTTGCCGAAGACCGCTTCGAGGGCCATAGCCTGGCGGTGGACTGGCTGTTTACAGCGCTGGTCGTTCTTGTCGCCCAACTGCTCTCCTGGCAGATCACCAGCTTTTTTGGCGCCACCACAGCGCTATGGCCCTTCCTGTTGCAAGCATTGACGACCATTTTTGCCTATCCCCTGGCGGTTGCCATCGCCGCCCGGGTGCAGCAGAAAATCCTGGTGTGGACCGCCTGATGCGCGGAAAAAAGCCCCCTGATTTCCGCAACAAGGGCGCATCCGAGCGGATGTTTCACCGCCGCGCCTTCTTCCTGGGCGCAGCGCAGATCGGTGCGGGCGCCGTGCTGGCCGGACGCATGGCGTGGCTGTCCATCGCTGAAGGCGAGCGATATGCGGTGGCAGCGGAAGACAATCGTGTCACCCTGCACCGGATTGTGCCCCGTCGCGGCTGGATCGTCGATGCGGCAGGCGAAACGCTTGCCAACAATCGCCCCGCCTATGGTGTTGAAATCATCCCCTCGCTGGCCGGCGATCTCGACCGCGCGCTCGACCGCATCGCCACCGTTGTCCCGCTCACCGCAGAAGATCGCGAGCGTATCCACGCCGAGGCGCTCGGGCTGCGTCCTTCCGCCGCCCTGCTGGTGGCCGACGATATCGGCTGGAAAGCCTATGCCGCCCTCAATCTGGATTTTACCGATGTCGCAGGCGTGCAGGCGGTCAAAACCTATGTCCGCAACTATCCGGACAGCACCGCCTTCGCGCATTTGCTCGGCTATGTCGGGCCGCCCACCGCCGAACAATATAAACAGGATCGCGACCCGCTCTACATGCTGCCCGGTTTTCGCGTGGGCAAGGACGGCGTCGAGAAATGCGCCGAGAAAACCCTGCGCGGCGAGCCCGGTGCACGGCGCGTGGAAGTCAATGCCCGTGGCCGTATCGTCCGCGAACTGGACACGCGCGATGATATTCCCGGCCAGACCGTGCAACTCACCATCGATCGCGGCCTGCAGGCATTTACGGCTGCCCGCGTCGGCGATGAGAGCTGCTCGGTCGTCGTCCTCGATTGCCTGACCGGGGATATCAAATGTCTGCTGTCGATGCCGGCCTTCGATCCCAATATTTTTTCCAACCGCATCCCGTCGAAATTGTGGAAGGAAATGCAGGCTGACGAGAAAAAGCCCCTGCTGAACAAGGTCATGCAGGGGTTATATGTCCCCGGATCCACCTTCAAACCCGTCACAGCGCTGGCGGCGCTGGCGAGCGGGGTGCCGCCCACCGATACGGTATTTTGTGGTGGCCGCTACACGGTTGGCGGTCGCAGCTGGCATTGCCACCGCCGTTCCGGCCACGGCACCGTCGCGATGCGGGACAGCATTTCCAAAAGCTGCAACGTCTATTTCTATTCGATGGCGCACCGCATCGGCGCGCAGGCCGTCGCCGATATGGCGCGTACGCTTGGTCTGGAACATAAATTCGACCTGCCCATGCCCGTGCAACGTGCCGGCATTATCCCCGATCCGGCGTGGAAACAGAAACGCTACGACCAGCGCTGGACGGCCGCCGACACGCTCAACATGTCGATTGGCCAGGGCTATGTGGTCGTCAATCCGTTGCAGTTGGCGGTGATGACGGCGCGCATCGCCACCGGTCAGATCGTTGAACCGCGCCTGCTGGCTGGCCCGCCGCCCGCGCCTTTCGAGCGGATCAACATTCCGCCCGAACATCTCGATGTCGTGCGTGCCGGAATGGACGATGTGGTCAATGGGAGCACCGGTACAGCGCGAGCCTCGCGCCTGAAGGTGCCGGGGATCGCGATGGCCGGCAAGACCGGTACGGCCCAGGTACGCAGCCTCAACCGCGGCGGCCCGCGCGGCACCGCCCTTCCCTGGCGCTTTCGCGACCATGCGCTGTTCATTGCTTTCGCGCCTGTCGAGGCGCCCCGCTACGCGGTCAGCGTCATTGTCGAACATGGCATGGGCGGCTCGCGCGCCGCCGCGCCCATCGCGAAAGATGTGCTGACCTGGATTTATGATCGCGAACTGGCGGAAGAATCGCTGGAAGATGTGCTGAGCAAACGCGCCGCCGCCGAGCGTGTCCGGATCGAAGCCGAGCGCCGCGCGGCTGCCGAGGCCGCCGCAACCGCACCCTCCGCTCCATGATCGGCGCGCTGCTCAACGCCCGCTGGCCGCAGCGCCTGCTGAAACTGCCATGGGGTATCGTATTGATCGTCACGGCCATTGCCGGTTTTGGCGCGACCATTCTCTACTCGACGGCGGGCGGCAATCTCATGCCCTGGGCACTGCCGCACGCCGTGCGCTATCTCGGTTTTCTGGTTCTCGCGATTCTGATGTCGCAGGTGCCGCTGACGCGCTGGCTGGCGCTGGCCTATCCACTTTATGCCGTGATCCTGCTTGCTCTCGTCGGCGTCGAGGCGCTGGGTGCGATATCCGGAGGTTCACAACGCTGGCTCGACCTTGGCATCATCCGGCTGCAGCCATCTGAATTCATGAAACTGGCGATCGTGCTGGCGGTGGCGCGTTTCTATCATTATCTGCCGCGCGGCTATGCGGGCAAATTCGCCGGCATATGGCCGCCGGTGGCGATGATTCTGGTGCCGATGGCGCTGGTTCTGCTGCAACCGGATCTCGGCACTGCAACGATGATCTTCGCCGGTGGTGTGGTTGTGATGTTTCTCGGCGGCCTGCCATTGCGCTATCTCGTCATTCCAGGCGCAATCGGCATTGCGTCGCTGCCTGTCATTTATAATATGCTGCACGATTACCAGCAACGCCGGGTTCTGACGTTCCTCGATCCGGCGAGCGATCCACTGGGTGCTGGCTATCACATCACCCAGTCGAAAATCGCCATTGGTTCCGGCGGCTTGACCGGCAAGGGTTTTCTCAACGGCACGCAAAGCCATCTCGATTATCTGCCCGAGCCGCAAACCGATTTCATCTTTGCCACCATGGCTGAAGAATGGGGGCTCATTGGTGGCCTGGTGCTGATCGCCGGGTATCTGCTGTTCCTGAACTGGGGAATCCGCACGGCATTGCGCGCACCCACGATCTTCGGGCGACTGGTGGCTGCCGGGCTATCGATGACCATCTTTTTCTATGTGCTCATCAACATCATGATGGTGATGGGCCTGGCCCCCGTCGTCGGCATTCCGCTGCCGTTGGTCAGCCATGGCGGCAGCGCCATGCTGACCGTAATGTTGACCTTTGGTATTTTGATGGGTGTTTACCGGGATAACCACGCGGCCCCCGATGGATGAGGTTGCAAATCGGCCACAATCGCCATTCTTGTGAAATTTCCGGTTGTGCAGTGCACCAAATTTCAGCATGATCGGCGGGCACAGAGGATGAATATCCCGCGCGAGCACAGGATATCAGACGGCTTTCCCGTCTGCCAACGGCCCCTGAACCGTTGTTCCAGGACGCTGTATCAGCGTCTTTCAGGGAGTAAGATCATGCGCGCTATTCCTTCCACACTGTTGATCGCCGCCAGCCTGGTTTCTGTATCCGCCGCCGTCAGGGCGCAGGACAATTTCCTCTCCGTCAGCGGATCCGCGTCCTTTGTGTCGGACTACCGGTTCCGGGGCGTCAGTCTTTCAGACAAGGATCCCGCCGTTCAGGGCAACATCACGGTAAACACCGCCCCCGGCTTTTTCGCTGGCGTCTGGGGCTCATCGATCCAGGATTATGCCGGGGCGACGACCGAAATCGACGTTTATGGCGGCTGGAGCAGGCAGTTCGGGCTGTTAACGCCCACTGTCGGAATCTATACGTATCTGTTCCCTGGCGCCTCTGGCGTCGACGTATATGAGCTTTATGGCTCGGTGGCCGGAAATCTTGGCCCTGCCACGCTTACTGTAGGTCTGAACTGGGCACCCGATCAGGGCAATCTCAACCGTTCCAGCCGCTATGTTTATGCCGCAGGGTCGGTCGGCATCCCCACCACGCCCCTGACACTCAAGGCATCCATCGGCCACGAACGCGGCGCGCTCGTCGTCGACCCCAGCGGCCAGACCACAAGCAAATTGGATTATATGGTTGGCGTGGACGCCAACTGGAACGCCCTGACACTCGGTATCGCCTGGATCGGCAATGATCTGCCCGAGAAATCCCGCTTTAATGAAAATGCCAAAAATAGTTTCGTCGTATCGCTGACGGCGGCGTTCTAGAAACACAAAAGGCGGGGCCATGGCTGGCCCCGCCTCTCGTGCAATTGGCAGACGAACTACTCCGACGCTGCCGGCTTTTTGGCGCGCGGCTTCTTCTCGGCCTTTTCCTCGCCATTATCTTCGTCCGAAGAATCGGCAGCAGCCTTCGCCTTGCGAGCCGCCGACTTCTTCGCCGGTTTCTCTTCTCCGGCAACATCGGCAGCGTCTGCATCTGCCACTGCTTCCGGTTCGGCAGCCTTCTTCGCCCGCGGCTTCTTCGCCGGTTTCACGCCTTCTTCAGCATGATCGTGCGCATGGTCGTGGTCGTGGTCGTGGTCGCAATCCGGACCGTGCACATGACCCGCATGGCCATGGGCGGCCCCGTGCGGTGTCTCGTCCTCGTCCTCGATCGCTGCTTCCAGTTCGGCCCGGGTCACCTTACGCTCGGTGATCTCCGCCTTATCCAGCAGATAATCAACGACCTTTTCTTCATACAGCGGCGCGCGCAGTTGCGCGGCAGCCACCGCATTTTCCGAGAAGAAGCGCTGCACTTCCTGCTGCTGGCCCGGATAACGCGAGGCTTCCTGAGCAATCAACCGGTTCATTTCCTGCTGCGTAACCTGAACGTCATTCTTCTGACCGATGTCAGACAGCAGCAAGCCAAGACGCACCCGGCGTTCGGCGATCCGGACATAATCGGCGCGATCGTCTTCCAGCTTCGCCTTTTCTTCCTCGCTGGCTTCCTGCTCCACCTGCCGCCAGATCTGGTTGAATTCCGCATCCACCATCGACGGCGGCACTTCAAAATCATGCGCTGCGGCCAAATGATCCAGCAGTTTGCGCTTCAGATAGGTGCGCGCCAGGCCGTTCAATTCCGATTCGGCCTGGTCCTTCAAAATGTCCCGCAGTTGCGCGAGATTTTCGAGGCCGAGATTGGTCGCCAGTTCCTCATCCACCGCTGGAACGCTCGCCTGCTTCACGGCCTTCACGGTTACGGCAAACTCCGCCGCCTTTCCGGCGAGATTTTCAGCACCATAATCCGCCGGGAAGTCGAGCTTGACGGTCCGCTCGTCACCAACCTTTGCGCCTTCCAGCTGATCCTCAAAACCCGGGATCAGACGACCGGAGCCGAGTTCGATCTGCATGTCGGAACCCGTGCCCCCTTCGAAGGCGACGCCATCAGTGGTGCCAACATAATCGATGGTCAGCTGGTCTCCCTTCCCGGCCGCATGGCCCTCGGGCGCATCGGCGAAGGTCTTTTGCTGTTCGGCCAGCCGTCCGAGCGCGGTTTCAATTTCCTCGTCGCTGGTTTCGGCCACCAGCTTTTCCAGCTTGATGCCACTCAGGTCGGATTCGGGCACTTCGGGCAAGATTTCCAGCGCGACCGAGATTTTGACATCCTCGCCTTCGGCGTCCGATGAATCGAGATCAATTTGCGGCTGTGTAGCCGGACGCAGGCCACGATCGGCCAGAAGCCGGTTCACCGATTCATTGATGGCTTCGTTCAAGGCGTCGCGCCGCAGCGATTCGCCGTGCATCTTGCGCACCAGATTGATCGGCACCTTGCCCGGACGAAAGCCCGGCATACGAATCTTCGGGGCGACGTCGGCAATGGCGGCATCGACCTTTCTGGCGATGGTCCCGGCGTCGATCACCAGGCTATAGGCCCGCTTCAGTCCTTCATTCAGCGTCTCGGTTACGGTCATGACGGTCGATTCTGTCCTTCTTTGTGCCGACGGCACGGCATGGCATGGTAAACGGTTACGGGGAATGCAGGGGGAATAACATCATTCTCGCTTCCGCAGCCATGTCCGGCACGGAAACGATTTTTCAGATCAGACCAGCTTTTCAATCCGTTTTCACCCTTACGTCAAATCTTTTGCATATACTCCCGCGATTTCTCGCGCGCACATAGCGCACCGGGCCGCGCGTGGCCACGAAATATGCACCAGCGTAATGGTGCACGGCAAGCGCTTCCCGGCAAAATCAGGGGACAAGATTATTTTTCTGCCCGCCAGCCGGTCAGGCTTTCGATGTTTTTCCAGACCAGCGGCACCAGGCGCGCCACCACCGGCCCCGGCCGGCCCGCACCCACCGGCGCGCCATCCAGCCGTACGATCGGCAGAACCGGAGCCGTCGTCGATGTCAAAAACAGTTCCGGCGCTGCACGCGCCTCCGCCAGGGTAAAAGTCCGTTCGAGGACGGGAATGCCCTGCTCCCGGGCAATTGCCATCAGCGTCTCGCGGGCGATTCCCGGCAATATCGATGCACACAAGGGATGCGTCACCAACCGCCCCTCGCCATCCACCATCCAGATGTTCGTCGAGGCCCCTTCCGTTACAACACCGTCCGGCTGATACAATATCGCCTCAAACGCGCCGGCCCGCCGCGCTTCCTCCTTCGCGAGCACCGCCGGCAGCAGTCCGGTGGTCTTGATGTCGCAACGGCTCCAGCGCTGATCGGGGAGGCTGATGGCGCAGACACCTTCGTGCTGTTGCGTCAGCCGCTGGCGGAAATCGAAGCGCCGCGCCGTCATCATCAGACCGGTCGCCGTGTTTGTCGGGAAGCCATGATCGCGTTTCGCCACGCCCCGGCTGACCTGGATATAGAGCAGGCCATCGTTCAGCCGGCTGCGCGCGATCAGTCTGTTCGCCAGCCGTGCCAGCACGACGTCGGTCGGCACCCCGTCCAGAAACAGCGCCGCCGCATTTCGCCGCAACCGCCAGATATGCCGGTCCATATCCAGAAGCCGGTGACTGAAGAAGGCCACCACCTCGTAGATCGAATCCGCGAACTGCACCGACCGGTCCTCGATACCGATTCCAGCTTCGGTGATTGGCAAAAAACGGCCATTTACATAAGCAACTGCAGACATGGGCGACCTGTTGCATGCCGTCCCACATGGCGCAAGCAGCACTCAGAAGGCGTTGCGGGAGAAAACCACCGAGATGGCCGTGCGAAACATGATGTAGATATCGAAGCCGACAGACCAGTTCTCGATATAGTAAAGGTCGTGTTCCAGTCGGCGAATCAGCTTTTCTTCCGTATCCGTTTCACCGCGCCAGCCGCAGCATTGCGCCCAGCCGGTAATGCCGGGCTTCACCTTGTGCCGGGCGGCATAGGTCTGCACCACTTCATGGAACAATCGACCGCCCGCACGCGTCGAAGGCGCATGGGGCCGTGGCCCGACCAGAGACATATGTCCCTGCATCACGTTGAACAACTGCGGCAGTTCATCGATAGATGTGGCACGCAGGAACCGGCCCACCCGCGTCACCCGCTTGTCGCCCCGTGTGGCCTGGACGATACTGTCCGTCTCGCAGCGATCATGCGTCATCGACCGGAACTTCCACACGCGAAAGGGCCGATTATTGAAGCCCTCACGCGGCTGGCGGAAAAAGACCGGACCGGGCGAATCGAGCTTTATGGCAATTGCCGCCGCCAGCATCACCGGCCACACCAGCAGTAAAATCAGGCCGGTGAGCAGCAGGTCCTCGGCGCGTTTCACAACAGCGTCAGTGCCGGAAATCGGTCGCTCGAACAGCGTCAGGACCGGCAGCTCCCCGAGCAGGACCAGCGGCCGGTGGGCAAAGGCAAAATTCGCCATATCGGGGGCCAGACGGATCCGTACCGGCGTCATCGCAATCTTGGAAACCAGTTCCTGAATACGCGCCTCGGCGGACCAGGGCAGCGCCACGATCACCTGATCGATCAGCCCTTCGCGAATCATCGCCACCAGATCGTCGGACGAGCCGAAAACCGGCAAGTCATCCACCAGCAGCGGGACGCGACCGTCGCGCCGGTCGTCAAAAAAGCCGACGATGCGAATCGTCAGGCGGCTATGGTTACGGATATATGCCGCCACCTTTTGCCCCTGGGAGGATGCGCCATAGATAGCGGCGCGACTGTTGAAAACGCCCTGTGATTTGAGATGCCGAATCCACACGGTCATCGCGGCGCGGGTGCCGCCGAGCATCACCGCGGTCGAGATGAACCAGGTGAACGCCCAGCCGCGGGAAAAATCCTCACTGCTTTTCAACAGGAAGCCCATGGTAATCAGGAACAGGGTGGTCGTTCCCCATCCCGTCATGACCCGTTGCCAGGCACGGCGAAGCGAAAACTGGGCGTCGACATCATAGGCGCCAATCACCTCGGCAACCAGCGCAAACACCAGCGCGCCACCGAACACCACCCGGCCATAGGAAGAGAATTCAACCGCAGGGATGCGCTCCACCCATAAATACATCGCCGTGATGCCGGCCAGCATGACGGTCACAAATTCGATAACACGAACTGCGAAAATCACGAGATCGATAGGCACATTCGCATGTCTTGCCGGGGCCGTGGTATCCCCGGGCGTCAGGACCGGCGAAACCGGAGGCAAGCGGTCTGCTTCTTTCAGGCCACCCTTCATAAAATCGTTCATCAATGCCCCCGTACCAGATACGTCCGCCGTGGACCGAACTGCATGTTCCCCCTGTCTGAAACGCACTGGGGGAGTTGCAGTCCGTTCAAAGGACGGGTAGCCATATAACGGGCCTTAACCTGACAGACCATCGTCAAGAATTTGCGAAAGAAAGCGGGTGCATGGAAACTGCGTATGACTGGATAACAGTCGGTATTTTCGCCGGTCTCATCGTGCTGTTTCTGCAACGCTCTGTCGGACCGGAAAGAGACCGCATGTGGCCCTATTTCGTTGCCTCTGTTGCGTGTGCCGTGATTAACCAGATTGGCAACAAGGCGGTCGAAAATGGTGACAGCCTCTATCATGTTGCGGCCATCGCCGGCATTCTTGCCATCCTGGCCTTTGTCCACTACACGCTCCGCCCCTTCGGCGGCGCGGAAAAATAGGCCTGACGCCAGCGCCAGCGAAGATTGCCCGGGCGTATCAAAATAATGCTGACGCCCGGGAGTGACAGTCTGCACCGCCGTTACCCCTTGAGCATCGCCTGGGTGAGCGGCCGGCCGAGAAGCGCGGGCAAACCTTCCGGTTTGGTAGCCCGGAGCATCACGCGCGTAAATTCCTCAAGCGCGGCGAACGTTGCGGGTGTCGGCTCGGCGACGGTCGACAAGCGCACCAAAGCCCCGTCGGATACATAGCCCTGCATCTCGGTACGTAGCTTCATGATTCGCTGTTCGTTGCCGCTGGTTGGCAGTGAATCACCAAGTCTGGTCCAGTAAAGTAACGGTTCAGTCCGGTCGTTGGATGTCGCAACAAGATGGCGTACCGGCAAATGCGCGTCGGTCGTCAACGGAATTTCATCCCGTCGGGATTCGCTGATCTCGAATCCGACGGCGGTATAACAGACCTCGGGTCGGTGGAGCTGCAGCTGATCCGACTGGGTGTCACCCCAGGCAATCACCAGCATGACCGGAATACGCCCTTCACCCAGATACAGCCGGCTCACCGTCTCGCCATAGAGCGTATCGGACAGACTGCCCTCTTCCGCCTTGGGCAGAATCACGGCATTCGACGGCGTTACATGCCAGCCGCCAAATTCCAGCGGAACCATATCTTCGATCTTCCGGTCACCGCGCAAGTTGATCCGCTTGCGCGGAACCAGGGCAACCGCGGCGCCAGCGGCAGCCAACAACGGCACACCAAGTAGCACATCACGCCGTTTGAGCATGGGGCCTGCCTCCCAGACGACGCCGGAGTGGGGTCAGAAGCCCATCCAGCAGGAATATCAGCAATAATGCCGATACAAAGGTCACGATGCCGGCGAAATCGTGCAGATAGCCCTGCGCCGCCTCGTCACCGAAATAATAGGTGATCAGCACCAGAATGATCACCCGCACAATATTCGCAGCAATGGCGATCGGCACCACGAAAGCCAGCAATATCAATGAATAACGCCACGAGGCATTATGCAGCAGATAGATGTAGAACAGGCCTACCGCCGTGAGGCTGATCAGGGAGTTCAGTCCGGCGCAAGCATCCTCGACCAGCAACTGATACTGCGCGATATACAGCGTTACGCCGGTACGGACGATCGGATAGCCAAACCAGGACAGCAGGTCCGTCGTAATATCGGAAACCAGCAGTTTGAGAGGCTGGGTCATCGAATCAAGCAACCAGCCCGGCAATGGAATCAGGAAGCCCATATAAATGATCGGGAACCACATCTTCATCAGCACCCGGTGGCCGACAAATGCATAGGCGATCGCCAGCAGGATAAGCAGCAGCGCCGCCACTTCGATCATCAGGAAATCAAAGGCGCGCCCGAATATGTAAACAGCAACCCCGAGTAACAGAACCGGTGCGGTAACTGCCGGGTGGCCCGGTCGGGCTTCGGCCATTATTTCATCCAGATTGCGCCAGACGAGCCAGATGGCGGTTGCCAGCACCAGCGGCCCATGCACTCCCTCCTCACGGGTCCAGCTCTCGGTCGCCATCGCATAAAGAGTGGGGATGCATAAGGCGAGCAACCCGAGAGCAAGCAACGGATATCCGCTGAAAAACGTCCGCCAGGTCAGGCGGGAAGCAGGATTGGCAACGCTCATACAACACTCCTGCAGGCCAGGTTTCCGTATCAGGGCCAGCGATCGACTAGAATTCGTTGAGCACAGAACCGATTACCGTTGCCCGTGCCGCCGAAAGCTGTTGGGCCAACGCCTGAACATCGCGGAAATAGGCCTGATCGCGCCGGGCGACGACCAGCGCATAACCAAGCACGGCGGCTACCGTCAGTGCGTCAGCATTTTCATTTGCGGCGGGCGTATCAAAGATAGCGACATCATATTGCCGCAACAGGATATCGACACCGACACGGAAACGCGCACCGGACAACAGTTCTTGCGGACGCGCCACCGGCGGGCCGGAGGGAACCACCGCCAGATTTGGCAGCACATCCGAATAAATCACGCGTTCCGGCCGGTTTGCCTGCATTGTCAGATAGGTGGACAGACCCGGTCCGTTGGGGTCGATGCCAAACACCTGGTCGACACGCGGATTGCGCAGATTGGCGTCGATCAGCAACGTCTTGATGCCAACCTGCGACAGGGCGACAGCCAGATTTGCAGCGACAAAAGTCTTGCCCGAACCGTCGGTTGCGGCGGTCACCGCAAAAGCCCGCCGCCCCGCCCCGATATGCTGGGCAATGATCTGGGTTCGCAGCAACCGCAAGGCCTCCGCCTGCGGGCCGACCGGATCCGACAAAACGACGATTTCATCCGAAATCTCGGTCGCGGGCGACAGGTCGAATGCCCGTTGTCCCTGCAGCGCCTGCCGCGCGAGGATGACGTCGTCTTCCGTTGCGAGGGCCAGCGCAACTGCGGCGCTATCGAAATTGCCACCGTCGCGCGCCTGTTGTTCCGCAACCAACTGTGCCTGATCGTCGGTTAACGCGCCCGTACGCAGCAAGGCGTCGTGGACCTCTCCTTCCTCGACGGCGCTTCTGTCGGGGGGCGGGACCTGTGCGTTGGATGCCGTCATATCAAATCACCTGCAATTCACCACCGGTGCCCGGCTCATCGGATTTCTTGCCGAGAAGACGCCGCACCGCGAGCCGCAAACCGGATGGTCGTGTGGCCCGTACCGTTACCAGCACCGGCGCGCCTGACGCATAGGCCAGATCTTCCTGCCCGCGGACACGCCGCGCCGCAAACTCCGTGACAATGGCCGCAAAAATCCCGAAGGCGAGGCCAACGAGGGTTGCAAGCGTTATGATCAACGGGGTCTTTGGATAGGAGGGCGTGGTGGACGACGTCGGGTCACCAAGGACCACCAAACCCGTTTGCGATACATCCGCCTGCATGCGCAAATCCTCGGTCCGCGCCATCGCACGCTCATACAGCGAGCGTTTCAGCGTGACATCGCTGGATAGCCTGACCAATTCATCTATGAGCGGTTTACGCTCCCGTACCAGTTGTTCCTGCGCACGCAGTTCCCGTTCCAGCTGTGCCAACGACTGCTGCGTCGCGCCGGTAACGGCTGCCACCCCCGTCTGGGAATTGGCTTCGGCCATGCGGATTTGCCGTTCGATCGTACCCTTGCGTGCCAGGATTGCCTTGTAAGAAGGATGATTCTGGCCGAGCTGGGAGCCGGCAAGCGCCAGCTCATCCTCGATCGTCGCGAGTTGCATCCGCAATTGCGACACCACAGGATCACGACCCAGCTGAGCGGTAGCCGCCGCCGTCGACGATGGTTCATTGCTGCGTACCGCCTGCACCGTCGCCGCAAGCGCCTGCAGCTGCGCTGTCTCACTGTCCATCCCGTCTACCAGGACGATATTATGCTCTGCCATATAATCGGCCAGCACCTTTTCAGACGCGGTCAGCGCCTGATGGGCCTTGGTAGCCTGTTCACGAAACCAGTTGCCGGTGCTCGCAGCTGAATCGACCCGATATCGCAACGAACTTTCGATATAGGCATCACGCAACGCGCCGACGATCTGCCGCGCCTGCTCCGGATCAGGCGCCTCATACAGGATTTCCAGAATATTCGATCCGGAAACCAGCTTTGCGTCCGTATTGTCAACGATGCGCTGCCCCACCCAGTTCCGCATACCGCCGTCCGATACGGAACGACCGGTTTCCTCATAGGCGGCGACCATCCCGGGATTCTGCGTGAGCCCCAGCCGGTCAACAACAAGGCCGGCCACACGCATGTCCTTGATCAGCTGGATTTCGGTGCGGATATACGGCAACGGGTTACGGCCAGCGACAGCTTCACCCGTGACAGGATCGGGTTTCACGATATCGAGGATCACCCGGGCTGTCGCAGGATACCGCTTCGGCAGCATCATGGCGATTGCGGTCGCCACAAGCAGACAGGCCAGCGCCGGTAACAGGATCATCCAACGGCGCGCGATCAGAATGCGCAAGAACTGTATCAGGCTCATGGCTGCATCACTCCTGTAACAACGGCGACGTCAACGGAGCGCAACGTGAAGAGCCGCATCGTGAAACCCCCGGGCCGCATCAAAACAACCGCTCCCGCACCCGCACGACATCGTCCTTCTCCAGCACGAACTGGTCATCGACAATTTCCTCATCGGCCGTGCCCCGGGTAACCCCGAACTTGCTCCTCGACGCAGTTTGCGCGACGCCACCCGCCTGCGCAAGCAGATTGGCGATCGTCATCCCCGGTTTCAGCTGATAGGCGCCCGGTCGCATCGCCGGGCCAGTCAGATAGACCACTTCTGCCGCCTCGACAAACAGCGTATCGCCCGGCTGCACAATAATATCCGAACCTTCGCCGGCCCGGGCCAGCTCATCCGTATCGAGCTGGATCTTCTGTCCGTCGGACGCGCGGTGCAATTGTACATAGCGCGATGCGCTGGCGCGTACCCAGCCGGCCTTCAGCAATACGTCCAGCACGGGGTAGTTGCGGTCCAGCGGCACGATGGTGGACGCACCAACATGACCGACGACGCGCGCAAAGCGGCTGTTATAGCCAGTTACCTCGATATTCACGATGGGATCACGAAGATAATTTCCCGAAACCAGCCGCTTGCGAATGTCATCCGCCAGCTGGATAGTATTCCTGCCCGCCGCTTCCACCCGACCGATCAACGGCATCACGATGGAACCATCCGGTTTGATACGTGTCTGCACGTTAAATTCGGACTGGCCATAGACCATCACATTGATCACGTCCGAGGGACCGAGCACATAGCCACCTGCATCCGCCGACTCAGGGGTCGAAGTTTGCGCCACTGCAGCCGCCCCGCCGAGAAGCAAAAACACCGCCAGTATGTAAAGCAGCAGTGTCGACCCACCGGGCATACGCGCCATTGCGATCCTGTCCATCATCCTATGCTCCTGTCTGCCTGCGCTTGCGCCATCTGTCAGAACCCGGCGCGAATGGTGAATGTTACCAGATTGGCTGAATAGTCCCTGAGCGCGCCCTGTCCGAATGCGGTGTCCGTATTGTTTGTCCTATGGCGATACTCAAGTGACGTCGATATCATACGATTGATCCTGAAATCCGTCCCTGCAAACAGGCTTTCGGTTGTTCGCTCGGGTCTTTGCCATTCAATGCCGGGAAGGATCAACAACTCCCGATACTCCGTTTTGCTACGGAGATACCCGGCCGTCATGGTCATCCGCTGATTGGCTTTATAGCTCAGATTGGCGTTTAACTGCCGCGAAACCGAGAGATTAGCCGCACCGCCGCCACCGGATGAAGCACTTCGGCTGGCGCCCACCGATGCCCCCAGACGCGGACCGCCATAGGTTGCACCGACCGACCAGCTGATTCCGGAAAAGGATGTGGCCAGCGGGTTGCGGGAGGTGACCCAGGTTTTGCCGATGCTGCCGTTCACGCCGATTGACGGACCGAAGCTGTACCCCCCGCCAACCGAGAATCCCTTGTACTTCTGCTTGTTTTTCTCCCCGGTAAGCAGAAGCTGATTCGGCCTTATACTATTTCTTAGGAAACCTGACGCCGATAACGAGCCGCGCGAACCGATCGGATAGGACAGCCCGCCTACAAACCCGTCTTCCCGGCGATTGCCAATTTGCCGGATCTCCTCGGAATAGGTGTGCTTCGACCAGTCGTAGGCGAACGTGCCCGTCAGCCGTCCGGCCAGACGGCATGCCGCACTCAATGTCGCGTCCACATCATTCTGGGCTGACGAGCGGAGAGCGCCGAGTTCATCCAAGAGATCGGTGCTCTGCCGGGTGGAATAGCCGCCCTGGATGCGGCCGCCACAGCGGGAGCCCAGAACCCACTGCACGCCCCCGTTCAGATTTACCCGTTCCCGGTCACGGTCGGTATTCCGCGCGTGGAAATCCCACCCGAAAGTTGCGTTCGCGAACAGCAAATGCCGACCCAGATTATGACCGGCGGCGATCGTGGCTTCTGGCGTGAAGCGCCATTCCGAGGAGGGTCCCGCGTCATCCCCTTCCGTTGCCCGTACGCGCCGATAATTATCATTATATTCCGTGCGGAGTTCAAAACTATAGTCCAGTCCGCGCACGGCGGATACTGCGAGCCCGGTCAACCACGGCGCAGAATCCCCCAGGATACGACCGGGGTTTGCCTGCACCACACCCTCGGCGGCGTCTCCGGTCAGCAGCGGCGTACCCAGCAAAACCTGTTGCTCAACCGATCCTGGCACCGGCTGCACGGTAGCAAGAGGCGGCTGTCCGGCGCGCGTCGCGCCCGCGCCGGTAAGCGGCGGCGGCGGCGCGATCAGGGGTGGCATCGTGGCCTCCGCCTCGTCCGCGATCAGTTCATCAGCTGGCAGTTGCACAGCAGGCTGAAGGATCGGAATCGTTGCCTCGCCTTCCGGCAACAACGGCCCGGATTCTGTGGTAAAATCAGACGGCGCGCGGGTCGCGGACGTGGATGGCGCAAGATCACCTGCCGATGAGGGACCGGGCATCATCGGCGCCGGACCGGCGGCGGTGGAAGGAGTTGTGGTCGCCGGCGCGGGGGACGCGGGGCTCGCAGCGCTGGCGGAACCTTCGGACGCTGACTCCTGGGCGATCACAGGCGTCGACGCCAGCAAGGCAATCGCCGCTGTCGCGCAACGCGCGGCCAGCCTGACGGGCAGCAAACCCTGATCTGCCAACGTCACGCCCCTCATCGCTTCCTCCGTTCGGCCCGATACCACATCATTATGTGCGTTAACAGCATGCCTGGCTAACGGCGATGCCGCAACGCAAAATTGCGCCTTCCATAAGCTGCGTCCGCGCACAAGTTAAAAAGGTGTAATTTCCGCCGCGAAGTTCCGGCAACCGCACTCCCGGCCTGCGGCCCGGCAGCGTCCGTCAGCGGGCATTCCCCTTCTCTATCCGGTATTTATCCAGCATTAATTCCGGTCCGCTAAAGGACGTTTATGCACCTGACCATGTTAACGGCTTTTCCGCGCGGCAATATATCTTGCAGTGCACAAAAGCTCGTGCCATCCCTTCCCCGTGAGCCGGAGTCTCCGTTGAAACGAATCTGCCTGCCCCGTCCCCGGAGAATGTCCGCGCCCGCTGCGTTTATTACGGGTGCCCACGGTGGGCTAACCGGCGCGTCGATGCTAAGGAAATTCTTAACCAGTGTTGAGAGGCCGGCATGATCTTTGCGCGCGACAAGACGAAACCCCGGGCAGGTACGGAGGACACCAGGATGGACCAGATGACGGATTCAGCGTCGATCAGGCGTAATTTTGGACTATGGCAACGCCCTCCGGCGAATCAGGAACCTGCTTCCCCTGTTGCCTCCCTTCCCCGCTTTGCCGTCGATGCTACCGACGACCCCGGCGATTTCCCGGGTGCCCCCGGTGCGCGGGGCGATGACCAGATCGCGCGGGCGCGGGTGGTGCTGGCCGATATGCTCGCTGCCTCGCAGCCAGCCATGGCGTCGTCCCGATTCGCCGGTCGCCGGGAAGCATTCCAGAATCTGATCAGCGCAATCGAGCAGCAGCGCGCCCATGTCGTGCTCTACGGCGATCGCGGCATCGGCAAGACATCCCTGATCCATGTATTCGCCGAAGCCGCGCGTGACGCCCAGTATCTGTTTTTTTACGGGTCTTGCGGCGTCGAATCGCGTTTCGACGAAATGTTTCGCGCCTTCCTTGCGGAAATACCCCTGCTTTATCACGCATCCATTTCCCCGACGGCGGATGAAAATGAACATAGCAGAAGCTTTGCTGACCTGCTCGGCGACCAGCGGCTCGACCCTCGCCAGCTGGCCGGCCTTTTGAGCGAGGTCGTCGGCACGAGGATCATCTTCGTGCTCGACGAGTACGACCGGGTGGCGGACATTGAATTCCGCCGCGACATAGCCGAACTGATCAAGAATCTTTCGGACCGCGCGGCGCGCGTCCAGCTGGTGCTCACGGGTGTTGGCTCCAATCTGGATGAGCTTATCGGTTTCACACCGTCAATCAGACGTAATATTGTCGGCATACCACTTGGCCCCATGCCCGACTCGGAGATCATGGAAATACTGGAACGCGCCGAAACCGCATCCGGGATCATTTTCTCCACCGATGCCAAAGGCCAGATCGTCCGCATGGCGGCGGGGTCGCCTTATTACGCACGACTGCTTGGTGGCCGCGCAGCCGGCAGGGCGCTCGACGCGGGCCGCATGGAGATCACCGAACATGACGTCACCGCCGGTACGGAAGCGGTGCTGGCAGAATGGAACGCCGGACTGCCTCGCCGGGTGCAGGCGACGCTGGCGCGCCCTGAAGTGCGGGCAGCCTGGCCGGTGCTGATCGCCGCGTCCCGGCTCACCGGCACGCCGGACGAATGGTTCAGCGCAGCGGACATCGCCGCCGAAACCGGACGCGCCCCACAGGAAATCGACCGCCTCCTGACGGGTTTCACCGGTGAAATCAATCTGTTCGAGCGGTCCGCACCGGTCATAACCGGGCCAGCGCCGGCACCGGCCGCGGCGGTCGTTGCGCCCGAACCGCGCTTCCGCTTCCGCACCCAGGGTGTGGCACAACTTCTCGGTCTGTCTGCAGCGCTTGCCAGGGCAGGCAAATAAGGACGTGCCGGAGCAGGCGCACATGCCGGATCATGCCGTCCCCGCCACGCCCGCGCCGTCCGCGTGCCAGGTGGACGGCGATCTCCGCGCCAGCGTCATCCTTCCCCACCTCAACACCCCGGAATTGCTGGTCCGCGCGCTGCAATCGGTGGCAGCGCAGCGGCTGGATCATGGTGCGTTCGAGATCATCGTCGTCGACAATGGCTCCCGTATGCCGCTCGACGCCGTGGCTGCAAGCTGGCCCGATGTGCGCTTCCTCGTCGAACCGGAACCAGGGCCTGGTCCTGCCCGCAATCTCGGCGTTGCCCACGCCCGGGGGCGGGTTCTGGCCTTCGTCGACGCAGATATTCGCGTTGCACCGGACTGGCTGCTGACCGGCGTCCGTGCCGTGGAGGCGGACCCTGATCGCCCGGTCGGCGGTGACGTGCGCATCGATTTCCACGACCCGCGCCGCCCCAATGCCATCGAGGCGTTCGAGGCTGTTTTTTCTTTCCGCCAGAAAATGTACATCAACCGCCGGGGCTTTTCCGGCTCGGGCAATCTGATGGTGGATCGCGAACTTTTCAGGAAGGTCGGGGGCTTTGGTCCGATCAACACCGCTGAGGATCGGCAATGGGGCCTGAAGGCGCGCGCGATGGGACATCCGACGCGCTATTTGCCCGAAATGCGCGTCTATCACCCGCCGCGCGGCAGCCGCGAAGATGTCGAGGCGCGCTGGGCACGATTGATTGCCCACCAGTTTGACGAGCATCAGGCGAAAGGCCGGTCGCCATTCCGCTGGAAGATGCAAGCTCTTGCGGTGCTGCTGTCGGCGGTGGCGCAGGCGCCGGTCGTACTCTTTTCTGAACGTGTACCGACGGCAGGCGGTCGGGTAAGGGGCTTGACCTTCCTGTTTCAAAACCGCTGCTATCGCTTTATGGAAATGCATCGAATCGCCGGCAATCGAGATGCAGGCGGCGCTGAAAGCTGGAATCGGACATCGTGAGTATGAGTAAATCACCGATAGCCGTGGAGAGTTCCCCCGGCGCAAACGTGGCGACCCCGGCCGAGACAGAGATTCCGGCGAATGTGCTGGCGGGAGACTCCGCCCCGCGTCTCGCTGTTATTATCATCAACTGGAACCGCTGGGCCGATACCATCGAATGTCTCGAGTCCGTCATGCGGACAGATTCGCCTGTCCGGGTCGTCGTTATCGACAACGCCTCGGGTGACGATTCAGTGGAAAGGATCCGGGCATGGGCCAACGGCTCCGAGCCTTTCACACCGCCTGCGGGACCTCTCGGGCGACTGACCCGGCCACCGCTCGCCAAACCGATCCCTCTGGTTGAACTGACCGACGAGGAGGCGACGACAACGCCTCCCGGTCGCGGTTTGCTGACGCTGATCCGCTCTTCGGAAAATCGTGGCTTCGCGGGCGGTAATAATTTCGCCATGCGCCACGCACTGCTGGACCCGGCGATCGCCTATTGCTGGTGCCTGAACAATGACACGGTCATCGAACCTTCCGCCCCGCGCGCGCTGCTGGCGCGCATGGACGCCACCCATCGGGTTGGCATGTGCGGAACCCAGGTGCGCTATTACCACCGTCCGGGTACCTGGCAGCAATTGAACGGTTCCCGATTCAAACTATGGTCCGGTCAAAGCCGGGGAATTGGCTCCAACCAGCCGATTACCCGGGCCTTCGATCCCAAACGTGTAGCCATGGACACGGATTTTGTGCTGGGCGCTTCTCTCGCGGTATCGCGGCCATTTCTCGAAACCGTCGGGTATATGGAAGAAAGCTATTTCCTCTATTTTGAGGAGATGGACTGGTCGGTGCGCAATCGCGGACGTTTCGCTATCGTCTTTGCGCATGGCGCGATCGTCTATCACAAGGAAGGCGGTTCTATCGGGTCTTCAGGCAAAAAAGGCGAGCGTTCGGCAACATCCGAATATTATCTGATGCGCAGCCGTCTCAAATTCTATCGACGCAACTATCCGCTATTGTTACCGCTGCAATATCCGCTGGGTGTCGGGCAGTTGCTGCGCCGTCTGGCACGCGGACAGCCGAAAAAAGCCGGCGCGATCGCACGGGCACTATTGGGCATGCCCCGCGGGGACTGAGCGTAGCAAACATAACAGTTTCAGGAGAGGTGGGATTTACTATGGTTAGTACGCATTCAGGGTTGGCCAGTCGCGGTACGCTTCTGGTGGTGGCCTTTGGCCTTGCGGTCGCAGCCTGCGGCAAGAATGGCAGCGGAGACCAGCCGACAGGTCAGGTCGTGGCGCGCCTGAATGGCGTGGATATCACCCAGCTGGAAGTGAATGCCGAATTGCAGGGCGCGCAAATTCCGCCGGGCATGGACCGCCGCGACGCGGAGAAGGCTGCACTAGCCAACATTCTGACGCGGCGGAAACTGGTTGAAGTCACAGAAGAGCGCGAGTTGACGAAGACGCCGCAATTTCAGTTGCAACAGCGCCGCACCGAAGAGCAATTGAAGGTGCAGGTGCTGGCGCGCGATATCGCCGGCAAGATCGCCCAGCCAACCCGCGACGAGGCGCTGGCCTACATCGACGCCAACCCGCTGACTTTTTCGCAGCGTGCCGTTTATCTCGTCGATCAGATCCAGTTTCCGCGCACCGCCAGCATGCCGGATCTGGATGATGCCGATACGATGGAATCCATTATCAAAATCCTTGGTGACAACAAGATCGAGTTTCGCCGCCAGGCCGCGACACTCGATCTGGTAGGCGCGGCACCCGATTTCGCAAAGGAGATCCATACGATCCTTGCGAAAAATCCGAATGAAATCATCGTGTTTCCGAATCCGATGCCTGGCCCCGTACCGCTGATGCTGGCCAATCAGGTGAAAGAATCGCGGATCGTACCCTTCACGGGCGACAAGGCTATCGAATTCGCCACCCGCGCCCTGCATAACCAGCGCATCCAGAAAGCACTGGCCGATGAAGTGCAGGCCCGGCGCAAGGAACTGGAGGGCGAGGTCGTCTACCAGGAAGGCTGGGAACCGGACGACAAGACCGACGTGGATACCAGCGTCCTGGGTGAAGCCGCAGCGGCGTCAGGAACAGTCCAGACGGGGACCACTCCCGAGCCGACTGCTCCGGGTCTGCCCGCGCCGGTAACACCGGCCGCGCCCGTAGCGGAGCCGACTGCCGGCTGAGCACTCCGGGTTCCGGCATTGAAAATGGAAGTTAAACTGCCGGAACCTGACGGCGGGAATGGAGTAACGCGATGATGGCGCACGAACGGCGGACGGGCGCCGGATGACAAAACGGAATATCGGCCTCTGCTGGCATGGCGACAGCAGCGGCAATCTCGGGGTCGGCGCGCTGACGGTCGGCAATATGGCGCTTGCGCGGCAGGCCGCCGCCCGCGCCGGCGTCAACATCGGTTTTCACCTGTTCAAATCCTTCGATCCCGACCCTTCCTATATCCCGGAAGGCATAGAGCGACGGCATATCCTGAACGGGCGTTTTACTTTCTCTCCCGGCGGTTACTGGAAGGCACTGGGAGATCTCGATCTGATGCTCGACATCAGCGCCGGCGACAGTTTCACCGATATTTATCCCGACAAGCGCTTCCTTTACATGGTGACGACCAAGGAATTGTGCGTTCTGAAAGGCGTGCCGCTGGTCTTGTCGCCCCAAACCATCGGGCCCTTCAGCCGGCAGCCGCACACCGCCGTTGCCCGCCATGTGATGGAACGGGCGAAAGCCGTGTTCGCCCGCGACCCGCTTTCTCTTGAAGCCGTGCAGGGTATCGCACCGAAAGCCCGCGCCTTTGAAGCCATCGACGTGGCCTTCGCCCTGCCGTTTGAACGGCGGCCAAAGGGCCCGGGTATCCGCGCCGGCATCAATGTGTCGGGGCTGTTGTATTCGGGCGGTTATGGCGGCGCGAATGATTATGGCCTGACCATCGACTATCGCGCCTTTACCGAACAATTGATCGAGGCCCTGTTGCAACGGCCCGGCGTTACGGTGGAACTGATACCGCATGTGAATACGCCGCGCATCCCGCGCGACGACGATGGCGCGGCGATCGACGCGCTGAAACAACGCTACCCTGAGGTTGTGCGCGTACCGGCCTTCGCGTCGCCTTCCGCCGCCAAAAGCTGGATTTCCGGCCTCGATTTTCTGGTCGGCGGGCGGATGCATGCGACCATCGCTGCCTATTCCGCTGGAACGCCGGTCCTGCCGGTCAGCTACAGCCGTAAGTTCGAAGGCCTGTATCGCGCGCTGGATTATCCGTGGCTGATACCGGCCAGGGGCTTCACCACCGCGCGCGCGCTGGAATATGCGCTGGATGCGTTCGACCGCCGCGCCGAACTCGCAGCGGATCTCCACCGTGGAGAAAAAGCCGTCGACCATGGCCTGGAAACCTATGTAGCCTTCCTCGCCGGGTTGCTGGCGAGACTGCCAAACCGATGAGCGTTAAAACAACCCCTGCCCTGCCGCCGACGCTGCGCCGTGTGCTGCGGGGCAACATGTGTTCGGGCTGCGGCCTGTGCGCCGGGCTTGATCCGGCTATTGCACTGAAACGCGATGACAAGGGCTGGTGGCGGCCATCGCCTGTGGGTACACCACGTCCGGAAACGGATGCCCTGCTGGCCGAAACCTGCCCCGGTGCGCGCATATCGCCATGGGAAGGCGGCGAACCACGCGAGATTTCCCCGATATGGGGGCCATATTTGCGCATCGCCACCGGCCATGCGACCGATCCGGAAATCCGCCATACCGGTTCCTCCGGCGGAGCATTGTCGGCGCTGGCCGTGCATCTGCTTGCTACCGGCGAGGTTGACCGGGTCTTGCATGTTGCCATGGACCCGGATGCGCCGCTGCTTACGCATATCGTCCGCTCGTCCGGCCGCGGCGATGTGCTGCGCGCGGCGGGATCGCGTTATGCGCCGGCAGCACCACTTGCGGAGATTCGCGCCGAACTGTCGGAACCTGGCCGCATATTATTCATCGGCAAACCGTGCGACGCCGGCGCGATGCGGCAATTGCTGCGCGCCGAACCAGAACTGGTTGACCGCATCCCCTATATCTTGTCCTTCTTTTGTGGCGGCACGCCCAGCCAGCGCGGCACCGAAAGGCTGGTCCGCCGCATGGGGCTGGAGCCGGATGACATCACCAGCTTCCGCTACCGTGGCGATGGCTGGCCGGGGCAAAGCTCCGCTGTCGATGCACGGGGCCGCACGGGTGCGCTCAGCTATGCAACAAGCTGGGGCGAGGAATTGTCGAAAGAGGTGCAATTCCGCTGCGGCCTGTGTTCCGACAGCGTTGGCGGGGCGGCGGACATCGCCGCAGCTGACGCCTGGTATGGTGACGAAACCGGCTATCCCACTTTTGACGAAGCCGATGGCCGTTCGCTGCTGATCGCGCGCACGGCGCGGGGCGAAGCACTGCTGCGCGCGGCCGAAAGTGCCCGTGCCATCGAAACCGCGCCATTGCCGATCGGCGAGATCGTCAAGATGCAGCCCTATCAGGCGAAACGCAAGCATCTCAATGCGGCGCGCCTTGCGGCAACATATGTTATGAACAGTCCGCGCCCCGATACGCGCGGCCTGAAACTGCTGGATGCGGCGCGTGACGCCGGCCTGCCGGCGCTGCTGAAGTCGTTCGCCGGAACAGCACGGCGCATTTTCCGAAACCGCCGCGCAGGGCGCTGAACAACCGAGGAGACAGGATGCGCAAGGGAATCGTTCTGGCCGGAGGCAGTGGCACCCGGCTTTATCCATTAACCCAGCCGGTCTCAAAACAGTTAATGCCTGTTTATGATAAACCGATGATCTATTATCCGTTGTCGGTATTGATGCTGGCGGGCATCCGCGAAATCCTGATCATTACAACCCCCCCGGACAGCGCCATTTTCCAGGGGCTGCTCGGCGACGGCAGCCAATGGGGTATTTCTCTCTCCTACGCCGTACAGCCGGAACCGGCGGGTCTGGCCCAAGCCTATCATATTGGCGCAGATTTCGTCGGCGATGGCCCGTCGGCGCTGATTCTGGGCGACAACATCTTCTACGGTCATGGCCTACCGGAATTGCTCGCCCGCGCGTCGTCGCGCGAATCAGGCGCATCGGTTTTCGGCTATTGGGTGAAAGATCCGCATGCCTATGGCGTCGTCAGTTTCGACGAAAATGGCCGCGCCGAAACCATCGAGGAAAAACCGCAAAAGCCAAAAAGCAATTTCGCCGTTACCGGCCTGTATTTCTACGATGGCCGAGCCGTCGATTACGCCCGCTCCCTGCAGCCATCGGCGCGCGGCGAACTGGAAATCACCGACCTCAACCGCAAATATCTGGAAGCTGGCGATCTGCAGGTAGAGATCATGGGTCGCGGCTATGCCTGGCTCGATACCGGCACCCATAGCAATTTGCTGGATGCGGCCCTCTATGTGCGAATCGTCGAAGAGCGCCAGGGTCTGAAAATTTGCTGCCCGGAAGAAATTGCGTGGAGGCAAGGGTTTATCGATACCGAACAATTGCTGCGCATCGCCGAACCCTTACGCAAATCCGGCTACGGCAGCTATCTCGCATCCCAGGCCGAACGCGGACGGGATCTGCCGGCATGATTGTCGAGGAACTGGCGCTGCCGGGCGTGAAGCTGATCACACCGAAGGTTTTCGGCGACACACGCGGATTTTTCATGGAAAGCTGGAACGCGAAGGTTTTCGCCGAAGCCGGGCTGGATCATGATTGGGTGCAGGATAATCACAGCCGGTCGGCGCAAGGCGTGCTGCGCGGGCTGCATTATCAACTCCATAATCCGCAAGGGAAGCTGGTGCGCGTGGCGACGGGGGCGGTGTTCGATGTTGCCGTCGATGTCCGGCGCTCTTCGCCAACCTTCGGCCAATGGGTCGGGGCGGAACTGACGGACACGAATCACCAGATGCTGTTCATTCCGCCGGGCTTCGCGCACGGCTTTCTGGTGCTGAGCGAAACCGCCGATTTTCTCTATAAATGCACGACATTATGGGATCAGCCGTCGGACCGGTCGTTACGTTGGGATGACCCGGAAATCGGCATCGCCTGGCCGCTGGACCGGATCGCAGGCGAACCGCAACTGGCAGCGAAGGACGCCGCGGCGCCCATGCTGGCTGAAGCAGAGGTCTTCGCATGAAGGTGCTGGTAACGGGCGCCGACGGACAATTGGGCCGCGCGCTGGCCAAAACCGCACCGGCGCACCTTCAGGTCACCGCTCTTTCCCGCTCGGCGCTGGACATTACGGATCCGCCCAGCATCGCCGCCGCCATCGCGCAACTCGCGCCGGACCTTGTCGTCAACGCCGCCGCCTATACCGCCGTCGATCGCGCCGAAAGCGAAAAGGATCTGGCCTTCGCTGTCAATGGCGCAGCGCCCGGTCAACTGGCCGCAGCGGCCCATGGCGCAAATGCCGGATTCGTACATATATCCACGGACTTCGTTTTCGACGGTCACGCGTCCGTCGCCTATGCCCCCGGGGCGCCGACCGCACCGGCGGGGGTTTATGGCGCGAGCAAACTGGCTGGCGAACAGGCAGCGATGGCGACGCACCCGGAGGCACTGATCGTGCGCACCGCCTGGGTTTATGCAGCGGCGGGCGGCAATTTCGTCCGTACCATGCTGCGATTGATGGCGGAACGTGACGAGGTGCGCGTCGTGGCCGACCAGATTGGCACGCCCACCCATGCCGACAGCCTCGCCCGTGCGATCTGGCAACTGGCGGCGGCGAAATTGTCAGGCATCTGGAATTGGACGGACGCGGGTGTCGCTTCCTGGTATGATTTTGCCGTGGCGATCCAGGAAGAGGCGCTGGCGCTTGGCTTGCTGTCCCGCGCTGTACCGGTCATACCGATTCGCACCGAAGATTATCCGACGCCGGCGCGGCGGCCCGCTTTCAGCCTTCTCGACAAACAGGCGACATGGGCGCAAACCGGGCTCGCCGCGCACTGGCGGGTCGAACTCCGCGACGCGCTCGAACAGATGAAGGAAATGACCAGATGAAATCGCTGCTGGTGACGGGCGGGGCCGGATTTATCGGCACGAATTTCGTCCGCTTCTGGCGGGACCGGCACCCGGAATCCACCATCATCGTGCTCGATCTGCTTACCTATGCCGGCAATGCCGCCAGCCTCGATGGCACCGACGCCGAACTTGTGGTCGGCGATATCGCCGATGAGGCGCTGGTCGAACGGCTGATGACGGAAAACCGCGTCGACACCATCGTACATTTTGCCGCCGAAAGTCATGTGGATCGTTCCATCCTCGGACCGGATACCTTCATCCAGACCAATGTTGTCGGCACACATGCATTGCTGAAAGTCGCGCGCAAGCTCTGGCTCGCCGGCAGCGGCCAGCCACATCGCTTCCACCATGTCTCGACCGATGAGGTATATGGTACGCTCGCGCCCGACGATCCTGCCTTTTCGGAAACCACTGCCTACGCGCCCAATTCCCCCTATTCGGCGTCGAAAGCCGCGTCCGACCATCTGGTGCGCGCCTATCATCATACCTATGGGCTCGACACGACCATTTCCAACTGCTCCAACAATTACGGCCCGTTCCAGTTTCCGGAAAAGCTGATCCCGCTGTTTCTGATCAATGCGCTGCATGGCCGGCCCCTGCCCATTTATGGCGATGGCATGCAGGTGCGGGACTGGCTGCACGTCGCCGATCATTGCCTTGGCATTTCCCTGGTGCTGGAACAGGGGCGAAGCGGCGAGGTCTATAATATCGGCGGCGGCGCGGAACTTCCCAATCTTGCCGTGATCGACACGCTATGCGCGGCGGTCGATGCGGCAGTTGCTGCCGATCCGGCGCTGGCCGGACGCTTTCCCGATACACCCGCCGCCCGCGGCGAGCCGACCGCCAGCCTGAAAAGCTTTGTCACGGACCGGCCAGGCCATGATCGGCGCTATGCGATCGATTGCCGCAAGATCGAGGACGAACTGGGTTATCGCCCCGCCCGGGATTTCACCACCGGCTTCGCCCAGACGCTGCAATGGTATCTGCAAAATGAATCCTGGTGGAAAGCTATCCTCGACGGCAGCTATCGCCAATGGATGGAAGCCAATTACGGGGCCCGAACGGCGGCCCTGTGAGGCAAGGTCAACGCATCGCCCGGAAATATCTTCGCTGGCTGGCCTGGCTGAGGCGTCAGCGATCGGCGATCACCCTCGTTTTTACCCTTCTTGTCCTGGTGGTGGCAGGTGTCGCGCTGTACGAATTGCTGCGTGATGTCCACTTCTCCGACGTGCGCGGGGCCATCGAAGCGGTGCTGCTACGGCAGATTTTATTGTCGATGGGGTTGGCCGCCCTCTCCTATTTCGTACTGACCGGCTATGACGTGCTGGCGCTTTTCGCCATTCGCAAACCCCAGCGATACTGGCGTGCGGCGCTGGCGAGTTTTTCCGCCTATTGTTTCAGCCATAATTTTGGCTTTGCGCCGATTACGGGAGGCGCGGCGCGCTGGCGCGCCTATCATGGCACCAATATCACGCCTGCGGACATCGCACGGATTGTCGTGATTGCCGGCGTCACCTTCTGGCTCGGCATTTTCCTGATGCTGGGCATTTTCATGGTTGCCTTTCCCGGCACCCTGCGCATCCACGATGAACCGCTGGCCTATTATCTCCAGGCAGCAATCGGTTCCATCATCCTGCTGGGAATTTTCGCCTATCTGATCGCCTGCGCCCGGCAAAACATCCCGATCACGATATTCGGCTGGACCTTGCCGGTGCCGAGTCTGCGTCAGGCACTGGCGCAATTTGCGCTGGCGGCGACGGATATTGCATTGGCGAGCGCGGCGCTGCTGGTATTGCTGCCCGAGGCCATCTGGCATGTATATCCGGATTTTATCATCGCCTATGTCGTGGCCATGGTGATCGCGATGATCAGCCACGCGCCCGGGGGGCTCGGTGTGTTTGAAGCAGTTATTCTTGTGACTTTGCCGCAGGTTGACAAGGTATCGCTGGTGTCCGCATTAATCCTTTACCGCGTGATATACTACTGGCTGCCGCTGTTGCTGGCGGCCCTGCTTCTGGGCCTGCACGAATTGCGGCGATACTATGTTCAGACCTGATACAGCTTCATTGTGCGAAGAACGGCTGCGACACCCCTTTTGACTTCCCTTTGGCGCTCAGGTTTCCCCTGGGCGCTTTTTTGTATCCCCCTGCGTCCGGCACGTGGCGGACGCAGGGGGATATTCTCAGGCAATCAGCGCCCGCAACATCCAGGCAGTCTTCTCATGGATCTGCATACGCTGGGTGAGCAGGTCAGCCGTCGGCTGGTCGTTCGCGTCTTCGGCGTCGCTGAAAATTTCCCGCGCCGTGCGGGTAACCGTCGCCTGATCGGCAGCGAGATCCGCCACCATCTGTCTGGCGTCCGGAATGCCTTTGGCTTCCTTCACCGTCGACAGTTCGGCAAACTGGCTGTAGCTGCCGGGGGCCCATGCACCCAGCGCACGGATACGCTCCGCAATCGTATCGACGGCGATGGCGAGTTCCGTATATTGTGTTTCAAACTGCGCGTGTAGTGAATGGAATTGCGGTCCCGTCACATTCCAGTGATAATTGTGGGTTTTCAAATATAATGTGTAGGTGTCGGCCAGCAAGCGCGACAAACCATCGGTAATTTTCTTCAGCTTGTTTTCGGGAATGCCAATATCCAGTGTTTCAGAACTGGGAACAGCGTCCGCCAATGCGCCTGTAGCCTGCGATGTGTCCTTTGCCATGCTTTTCTCCTGTCAGATCATGAAAGCTGCCGCCTCTCTGACGCGGGCGTTCCAAATACACGCCCACGCCTGAGCCGGACTTCAGCATAAGGGCGAACGGGACATGGTCCAGCGCAAAATACGGTCAGCGTTGGAAGCAGCGAGGTTGAGCACGGTCGCAAGCCCGGCTAGTGCACGGGGAATGGATGCGAATGCTTTGCCGGGAACGATGAATTTGGACGTTTTCTTGAGGATCGAGGCGCTGGTCGCCGATGCCGTGTCGTCTCTGGTGGCGGACGGGACGGTGCCGGCGGAAGCCGCAACCATGGCCGCCGTCGTCGAACCGCCGCGCGATCCTGCCCATGGCGACCTCGCCACCAACGCCGCGATGTTACTGGCCAAACCGGCGCGTGCAAATCCCCGTGAACTGGCGACGCGAATTGCCGCGCATCTCGCCCGTCATCCGGAAATTGCATCCGCGGAAGTTGCCGGCCCCGGTTTCATCAATTTGCGGCTGGATCGCACTGTTTGGGAAAAAGAAATCACCGCTATTCTGGCTGCCGGAGCCGATTACGGTCGTGGCGATCGCCAGCAGGCCGCCCTGCCCGTGAATATCGAATATGTGTCGGCGAACCCTACCGGGCCGATGCACATGGGCCATTGCCGGGGTGCGGTCGTCGGCGATGCGCTGGCCAGCCTGCTCGAATTCCATGGCTCCGAAGTGGTCCGCGAATATTATATCAACGATGCTGGCGGTCAGGTTGATGTGCTCGCGCGGTCGGCGCATATCCGTTATCGTCAGGCGCTGGGAGACGCTGTCGGAGAGATTCCCGAGGGCCTTTATCCCGGAGATTATCTGATTCCGGTGGGCGAGTCGCTTGCCGCCGAATTCGGCGAACAATATCGCAACGCGCCCGAAGCCGAATGGCTGGCGCCCTTCCGGTCCCGCGCCGTTGCCGCGATGATGGATATGATCCGCACCGATCTGGCGCTGCTCGGCATCCACCATGACCGTTTCTCGTCGGAGGCGGAATTGCAGGCCTCGGGCGTGATTGAAGCCGCCGAGGCCGAATTGCGCGGGCGTGATCTGATCTATGATGGCGTGCTGCCACCCCCCAAGGGTGAAACGCCGGAAGATTGGGAACCGGTGGAACTGCCGCTGTTTCGCTCCACCCTCTATGGTGACGATCTCGACCGTCCAATCCGCAAATCGACCGGCCAATGGACCTATTTCGGGGCGGATATGGCCTATCATGCGGAAAAAGCCCGCCGTTCATCGGCACTGATCGACATCTGGGGTGCGGATCATGGCGGCACGGTCAAGCGCATCGAGGCCGCTGTCGCGGCGCTCACCGGCGGCACGGTGCCGCTCGATGTGAAACTGGTGCAGATGGTGCGGCTGTTTCGGGCTGGGGAACCAGTACGCATGTCGAAACGCGCCGGCAATTTTGTGACACTCGCCGATGTGGTCGGAGAAGTTGGCCGTGATGTCGTGCGTTTTATGATGCTGACCAAGCGGCCCGAAGCCATGCTCGATTTCGATTTCGCCCATGTGGTTGAACAATCGCGTGAAAATCCGGTTTTCTATGTGCATTACGCCCATGCCCGTATCCGTTCTGTAGAGCGGCGCGCAGCCGCCCTCGCGCTCCCCCCCGCTCCGCTCGACCGGCTGGACGATCAGGAACTGGCGCTGGCGCGGCTGGCGGCGCAATGGCCGCGCCTGGTACGGCAGGCAGCCGCCGCCCGCGAACCGCACCGTATCGCCTTTTTCCTCGCCGATCTGGCCAGCGCCTTCCACACGCTATGGAATCGCGGCAATGACGATCCGCGTTTGCGGTTTCTGGTGGAGGATGATCCGGCCATCACAGCGGCGCGGCTGGAACTGGCGCGGGCGGTTGCCCAGGTCATCCGCACAGCCTTGCAGGTAATGGGCGTCACCGCCGCCGAGGAATTGCGCTGATGGCACGCGGGCCATCACCGCGCGATGAAGCCGGCAGGCGCGACGACTGGCAGGAGGATAGCACCCCGCAACCCTGGCTCGACGAAGCCGATGACGATGTCACGCCCACCCATACGCTTGTCGGGCGCGGCACCTTCTGGACGGCGCTGTTACTGGGCGCGCTGCTGCTGATCGGCGTCGCGGTTGGCCTGTGGCTGATTGCCGGGCGGGAAAAGGGCGCGATTGATGTGCCGCCGCCGGGCGCGGAACTGCCGCTGGTGCGCTCGCCGGGTCCGTGGAAAGAGCCGGCGACCGGCCCCGGCACGGAGGGCAAGGTGGTCGAAGGACAGGGCCAGGCGCGATTTGGCACCGGAGACGGGATCGATCCGGGCGGACGCATCGCATTGGAAGCGCTGCCGGAAGCTCCCGTGGAACGCCCCCGTCCCGCGCCGGCAGCGCCTGCCGAACCGGAACCCGCGCCAACTCCGGCAGAGGGCGGTCCCACCAATCTGTTGCCAGCGACCCAGCCGGAAACGCCGAAGCCCGTGGCAAAGCCGGCTCCGGCCCCTGCGCCAGCGCCAGCGCCAAAAGCTGCTCCAACGCCGGAACCCGCACCGGAAGCCTCGCGGGCAGCCGGGAATGGCAGCATATTGCAGCTGGGGGCGTTCTCCAGCGAGGCGCGTGCGCGGACGGCATGGAAAAATCTGTCGGAGCGGTTCGGTTATCTGGCGGGGCTTGACCCGCTTATCCAACCGACCGTGCGTGATGGTAAAACGCTCTATCGCCTGCGCACCGGCGCTGCGGACCAGGCCACGGCGCGCGACTTATGCGCGCGGCTGAAGGTTGCCGGAGAAAGTTGCACAATCGTCGGCCCGTAAAATACCGGGCCATCTGGTTTTCAGGCGGCTTCGCTTTTTTCGGGGGCGCTGGGCCGAACAAGCTGGCGGGCGTAGGGAATGCAACGACCACAGCGGATTTCGCAACCCAGCCGCGCGAACGCTTCCCTTTCGCATTTGATGCCACTGCGCGCAACATCGCGCAGCGCGGCTTCACGTAACGCATTGCAAGAACAAACAAACATCGCGTTTTACTTTCATCCCTTCCGGGTTATGATCCTGCCGCAACGGTTGATCCCGCCGTCAATTGTTACTGCGAATGATACGCAATACCCCCTTCTTATGCAAGCGATTCGCAACCTGATTTCCCAGCATTTTTCTCATCCGGCAACAAAAATACAAAGCTGAACGATATGGTTTTCAAGTTCGAAAACAGAGTGGCACTGGAACATTTCCCCTGATAGGGCTGGCGCGACGACCGATTCGCGGTCCGTTCAACAGGTTATATTTTGGGATAAGGTGCGTCGGATCATGCGGGCTAGTACACCCTTGCTTGCCGTTTGCGGCACGAGGCCGGAAGTCATCAAGATGGCTCCCGTTGTGAAAGCCTTGCGGCGACGTGGACACCGGGTGATTCTGGTCTTTACCGGGCAGCATCCGGATCTTGCTCCGCAGATGCTGGCGGAAGCCGGCCTTACGCCCGATGTCGATCTGGCCGTCCATCAGCCAGGCAACAGCCCGGCGCAATTGCTTGCCGGAATCCTCACGCATCTGCCGCCGGTGATTGCCGCATGGCGCCCCATGATGATCCTTGTGCAGGGCGATACAGTTTCGGCAATGGCCGGAGCACTGGCGGGGAATTATGCGCGCGTGCCGGTTGCACATATCGAAGCGGGCTTGCGCACCCATGATCGGGATGAGCCATTCCCCGAAGAAATGCACCGCTGCGTGATCGCGCCGCTGGCGACGCTGCATTTCGCCCCTACCCCTCGCGCCGCGATGGCGCTGGAACGGGAAGGGATCGACCCAGCGAATATCCATATGGCCGGAAATACCGCAATCGACGCGGTATTGGCGACCGCAGATCTTCTCGATGCCGACCCTGAATTCGCCCACAGCGTGGAACAGCGTCTTCCATTCGCACTCGATTCCGACCGGCCATTGCTGCTGGCAACCGTCCACCGCCGCGAAAACATCGGCGCGCGGCTGTCGTCCATCGCCGCCGGCATCGCTCGCCTTGCCGGATTCTGCGAAATGGAAGTGGTGTTGCCGCTGCATCCCAATCCGGCGGTCCACGGTCTGCTGCGCGCCCGACTGGCGGGGCTGGATGGCGTCCATCTGATTCCGCCCGTCGATCATGCCACGATGGTCTG